>OLGE01002977.1_pt1 | contig 14137 bp, 7 predicted proteins | sample 1605151 | NCBI WGS metagenome assembly OLGE01 (sample SAMEA3888912, study PRJEB22519) | human gut metagenome | biome: human gut; feature: human-associated habitat; material: faeces | place: Denmark | collected 2010
TATAATAGTAAAGTTTAGTAAATAGCAAAGGCGATTACTTCTTGATCATCTTCTTTCCGTTGCAGATAACAATGCCCTTGTAGTTCGCGCCAACCTTCTGACCAGAAAGAGAGTACATGATGCCGTCTGCCTTTACACCATTCTGCTGGATAGCCTGAATGCCAGTAGTGTTTCCACCAATACCGATGGAATAATACTTAGCAGGGGTTGTTGCAGGAGTAGCAATCTCCAAATATGCCTTGTTTGCAGGAATTGTAACACCAGTTGCAACCTGATAGAAACCTACACCATTAGAAGTTTTATTAGCCAAGCAGTAAATATTCTCAGCACCTATCTTATTACCATCAGAAGGCCTCAAATCTGTATCAACAGTTGTAGCCTCTCCTTTAGCTGCAGTCAAAGTATACTCCTTTGCTTCGCCCTTTAAAAGTACAGCTGTACTTGCAGGTACGATACCATCGATTTTATTATAAGTAAGCGTGCCATTTGCATACTTCACGGCATAAGCCTCCAAGCCATCAGTTCTGTTTGAGTAATCTACAGCAAATTCAGAAGCATGAGTTGCGAAACCAGCTTCGGTGATAGAAACTTTTTCATTTACTGAATACTTAAATCCAAAGAAACCAATCTTTGAGCCTAGAGCCATCAAATAATAGGTATTGCCAGCTTTTACATTAAAAGTTACTGTACCATTGGACTTTATCGTCAAACAATTATCTACTGTTGTTTTAGCATCTTTATCATAAGTTCCAAGAGTTTGCGATTCTTGCCCTACGTCTGAAGGAAGATTATATGTATAATCGGTGATTCTAGCAAAACCTGATCCAACTAAACACAACTCTTTAAACTTATCTATTTGGATACCAACAATAATAGTTCCATCATTTTTTGGTTCAAACTTAAGATAAGCACCTGTAGGTTCAGTCTTTCCATCAAATTTTGCGGCATCTCCTTCTGAAATTATAGCATAATATTTAAAATCCGAATCAGCCCAATTAGGAGTTTTCTTACCTGCATTAAACACATTTCCATCTTTAGCCATGTAATATGCTGTAATATTAGGCACATTAGAAATTTTGTAACCAGGTGTAAATACTTCGCCTTTTGCTACCGCATAGGTACCTTGCGCATACATACTCGTCGCCATAAACAATGCGACAATAAAAGTAAATAAGTTCTTCATCTTTTAATAGTTTTAATTGATATATTAATATAAATTTGTTTGAATTTCGTTTGTTTTCGCCTGCAAAAGTACGACTTAATTCTCATTTGGCAAAAGGAAAAAGAGATAAAAAGGCGGAAATGTATGAAAACGATTGCGTAGCTTTTACAACAAAATTGAAACAAAAAGCTCTTAAATAGAAATAATAAGTGTAATTTTGCACCAATAAACTAAAAGATGTAAACTATAAAATAAAGTATAACAACCTAAAGGCAAACAAATGAAAAGAAATCTACTAAGATTGGGGCTTCTCAGCCTGTTGCTTGTCTTTGCTTTCATCGCAAAGGCACAAAATGTCACTGCTGTTTGGGACTTTCAGAAAAATCTTCCTGAGGGTATCAACACTGCAGCTAACTTCCAAGGTAACGAGGGCGACCTCGCTTCTACTGTAGAAGGCATCACCATGCACGTCAACGCTACACAAGGTAAGTTGAAGGGCAGAACATCTGATGCACAGTATAACGTAGGAACCATCCTGCAGATTCCGGTAAAATCAGCCAAAGATGTAGTTACCGTAACAACTTATCCAAACTACCACAACCTTACCGTAGGCGGAAAAGCAGCTACTGCAGACGTAACAGAATACAACGCAACATCTGCCGAAGTGGCTAAGGGATATGTAGAAGTTGTTGCTACAGGGCAAAGCTACCTTTATCAGATTAAGGTGGTACACGTAAGCGCCATCCAGGAGAAGGCACTCTACACTACCGACTTCACCAATTGGAAGAAGGTAGATGGCAAAACAGCCAACAACACTTTGGTAGACCTCAAAACTCTCTATAGTAAAGAGGCATTTACCATGACTCTTAATGGCATTGAGATAAATCCAACAGGAACAAACGCTAAGTTCGCTGACCGTACCGGTTATATGAAGACCCTAAAGTACACCGGCGAATACTCAACAGCTGAACCAAGCGCAGTAACCTCTCCATTGGCAAGCATCACAAAGATTACACTCCATCAGGCAGCTACAGGTGGCACACGTGGTATCAAGGTATCCGTAAAGGGCGACGGCGATGCTGACTGGGTAGCTATCCACAACGTATCCATTGTAACCACAAGCGGAGAAGATCTGACACTCGACGTAAACCGTACCAACTGCCAGATTAAGTTCGAGAACTTCAAACTCAACCAGAACGCATACGTTACCGACCTCGCTATCTACGGAAATGTAGATATGAGCAAGACTCCAATGCTCGGCACTTTCAGCCTCAACGGCACCAACTATTCTGCCGTTGACATCTTCAATGAAGACGCATCAGGCAAGCAGCTCGCTACCCTCCTCGTTTCAAAGAAGGCAAACCTCATCAGCGAGACCAATCCGCTGACAGACATCGTTGCTGCTAACGGAACCATCAAGAGCACGACCTATACTACCACCGGCGAAGGTGCAGACCAGAAGACTGTGGTAACCATCGTTGTAGAATCTAAGGGAGATGAAGTAACTTACGAGCTCACCGTAGGCTTCAAGCCAGACTTCACCCTCACCTATTATAATATAGACGGCACAACAGCTATCGGAACCCAGAAGGTGGAGCAGGATGCCAACATAGAGAAATTCCAGGAAGGCATGGAAGACAAGGTAACCGTAGCCGAAGGCAAGAAATTCCGTGGCTGGGCTACCGACCTGAAGAAAGACAGCAAGAAGTTCACCACCTCTTCTGTCATTACAGAAGATACCAAACTCTATGCAGTCGTTACAGATATTGAGACCGCAAGTGAAACAGCCCGTTACGACTACGACCTCCAGAAGGAAGGATTCGACATCAACGACCACGAGGCAATCTCTGTAGAAGGCAACGGCAAGTGGCATGATACCACACACGGCTGGACTTTTACTGCTGGCGACAAGATAAAGATTCTGATGGGCGGCAAGGGTTACATCAAGATGAATCTCTGCAAGTTTTCAAACGCGGGCGACATCACACTGACTGCCCCTGATGGCACTACGATAGCAAGTGTAGATGCCAAGGCAAGCACAGATGGTATCAGCACAATTCTGCAGAATACCTCTACAGCAAGCGGAGAGTACACACTTACCTTCGCAGCCAACGCTTACCTCCATAGTCTCAGCATCGTGAACATGACAGAACCAGCCTATACCCAAGAAGGCAACTGGTACACAGTAAAGACTGGCAATGCACAGAGTTTCATCACCACGCTTGAAACCGTCAATGCAGCTAATGCAGCAGCAGATGCTCCACGTTCTTACATTTTCTTGCCAAACGGCACATACGATTTGGGCGACAAGTGCCTCACTCTGATTAACGGCAACAACATCTCTATCATCGGCGAGAGCATGGACAACACCATCATCGTCAACAAGCCAGCTATAGAGAATGAAGGCATTGGCACCACAGCCACCCTCCTCAACCAGAGCAACAACCTCTATCTTCAGGACATCACCCTGAAAGATGCGCTCGATTACTATAAGACAGGAGCAGCCGGTCGTGCAGTCTGTCTTCAGGATCGTGGTACAAAGACCATCTGCAAGAATGTGAAGATGCTATCTTACCAGGATACCTACTACAGCAACGAACCAAACGGCAAGGGACAGTTCTACTTTGAAGACTCAGAGATTCACGGAACAGTAGACTACATTTGCGGTGGTGGTGATGTATATTTCAACCGCGTACTCTTCGTCAACGAAAGCCGCAAGGAAAACGAGAAGAATGGTACTGACGTAATTGCTGCCCCTAACAGCAAGAGCGAATGGGGATATATCTTCAAAGACTGTACCATCGAAAACAAGGCTGCAAACTTCAGTCTCGGCCGTTCATGGAACAACATTGCCCGACTCACCTGGCTCAATACAACCATCAACCAGAAGGATGAAATCCTGAACGATGGCACGAAGTACACTTACTTCAACATCGCAGCTATGGAGACAGCTATTGCTGACAAGTTCCGCCTCGATGTGTTGAAAGATGCAGAGGGCAACACCTTCTCTCCTGCTGAAAAGATGGTACTTTTCAAAGATAAAAACGGAAAAGCAAAAGAAGCAGAGGAGAACATCATTCTGACTGCAGAAGAAGCTGCAACATACACCCTCGATGCTGTATTCGGTGACTGGAAGCCAGCCAACCTCTCTGCTCAGACAGTGGCTACAGCGGCTACATTGAGCAACGACAAGCTTTCATGGACAGGTGATGCCCAGATGTATCTCGTAGCAAAAGACGGCAAGTTCTTCGCCCTGACCACAGAGAAGTCTGTAAACCTCAACGGCGAGAAGGGCTCATTCACCGTACGTGCAGCCAACCAGATGGGAGGTTTCGGTGCAACAACCAATTCTGTAAGCACCGGCATCCGCAACATCGCTACAGCTACAGCAGCAGTCATCAAGACCGCCATCTATGCAGCCGACGGCACCCAGCTCTCAAATCTTCAGAAGGGTATCAACATCATTGTGAAGACCCTGGCAGATGGCAGCAAGAAGACAAGCAAGGTCATCGTAAAGTAAAGAAGCAGAGACATTAAGTAAATTGATTGACAGATAACATTCGGAGTGCAATATCCCCATCCTCTTTCAGAAGGGTGCCGGATATTGCACTTTTTTTGTTCCCTCAACTTCTGAAACTGCAGAAACGGGAACTGAGAAAACAGACCGTCGAAATGTAAAAAACAGAGTATTTACGCAAAAACCTGTAAACGTTTACGTTATTTTTTACCCCCAATATACCTATATTCTCATATTTTTTATATACTTTTGCAACAAGAAAACCAAGACTTAGCTATTGCTACGCATCTAGGTTGCTCCATCGGAGCCTTCGGGTTCCAAGAGGAACATCCCTTCAGCAAGCATCTGCTCAGAACTGGAATTCTACTTAAAAACATTAAATAAAAAACATTAGAATATTAATAATTTAGAATAAGTTTTATCTAAACCTAAAGTGTATGTCTGGTAAATTAAAAAATCTGAGATTTGCGCTTGTTGCCGCAACCTTGACTATGTCAGCCAATGGTTTTGCGCAAACAGTGATCAAGGGTACAGTAACCGACAATACAGGCGAACCAGTAATTGGTGCTTCAGTCCTCGAACAGGGTACTAGCAGTAATGGTGGTGTAACCGATATTGATGGAAACTTTACTATCACTCTGAAAGGCAATAGTAAAAAATTGAAGGTATCTTACGTAGGTATGAAACCTCAGGTAGTTAATGTATCTGGCAAGTCTGTCATCAACATTAAGTTGGAAGACGACGCAACATCTCTCAACGATGTCGTTGTTATCGGTTATGGTGCTGTCAAGAAGAAGGACTTGACCGGTGCTGTAGCTACGGTAGACAACAAGGCTCTGACACAGGTGCCTGTAGCTTCTGCATCTGAAGCATTGACAGGTAAGATGCCTGGTGTACAGATTACAACAACAGAAGGTTCTCCTGATGCTGATGTAAAGATTCGTGTACGTGGTGGTGGTTCTATCACCCAGAGCAATGATCCTCTCTACATTGTTGATGGCTTCCCTGTAGAAAGCATCAGCGATATTCCTGCATCCGACATTGAGGATATTACTGTATTAAAGGATGCATCATCTACTGCCATTTACGGTTCACGTGGTGCTAACGGTGTTATCCTCGTTACTACAAAGGGTGGAAAAGAGGGTAAGACCAGCGTATCTTACAACGCATACTATTCTTGGAAGAAAATTGCCAAGAAGCTTGATGTACTGGGCGCTCGTGACTATGCTAACTGGCAGTATGAATTGGCTAGCCTGCTGAATAAGGTTGAGGACAAGTACGAGCCTTATTTCGGAAGCTACGATGATTTGGACATGTACGACAATGTGGCTACCAATGACTGGCAGGATATCGTATACGGAAGAATCGGTCACACCTTCAACCACAACTTGAACATCAATGGTGGTACAGACAAAATGAAATATGCTTTCAGCTATGCACGCATGGATGACAAAGCTATCATGCAGATGTCTGACTTCGTACGCGACAATCTCAGCCTGAAGCTGAATGCAAAGCCAACAAAGACCGTTACATTGGACTTCCAGGCTCGTTGGTCTAAGACTAAGATCAATGGTGGTGGTGCTAATGAGCAGAGCAGTACCTATAACACAGACAAGCGTCTGCGTTATGCAATCCAGTACACTCCATTCCCAGTCGCAGGTTTGTCAACAGATATGGATGATGACGACACAACCAACTCATCATTCTACAACCCTGTAACAAGCTTGAAGGACAACGATCAGAGAAGAGTACGTACTACCTTCAACATGTCGGGATCCTTCACTTGGGAACTTTACAAGAATCTCAAGTTCAAGACAGAATTCGGTTACGATACTTATAAGGTAGACACCAAAAGATATTATGGTACAACAACCTATTATATCCAGAACGTTCCATCTTCAGAGAATCAGGGTAAGCCAGCAATCACACTGACTAACCAGTATCGCACCAAGTTCCGTAACACCAACACCTTGAACTACGATTTCAAGGCTTTATTCGGCAAGAACAGCAAACACAGCTTAAACGCTTTGCTCGGTGAGGAGTACATCATCACCAAGAATGAGACAATGACCAATACGGTTCATGGCTTCCCAAAGACGTTCTCAGCTAACGACTGCTGGAGACTGACTACTCAGGGAACACCATTCCAGATTACCGACTTCTATGATCCAAATGATATTTTGAATTCATACTTCGGTCGTGTAAACTATGGCTATGATGACAAGTACCTCTTGAGTGCTACAGCCCGTGCCGATGGGTCATCAAAGTTCTCTGACGGCAACCGTTGGGGTTTCTTCCCATCAGTAGCTGCAGCTTGGCGTATTTCTTCAGAGTCATTCATGAAGGGTACAGAAAAGTGGTTGGACGACTTGAAGCTTCGTCTCTCTTACGGTACAGCAGGTAACAACAATATTCCTTCAGGCCTTCTGGTACAGGAATACGTAGCTAATTCATCAAGCTGGATTAATGGTTACAATTCTTATCTGGCACCATCTAAGACCATGGCAAACCCAGACTTGAAGTGGGAGACTACCGTTACTCGAAACATCGGTATCGACTTTACACTCTTCAACAGCAAGTTGACCGGTAGCATCGATGGTTATTGGAACAATACCAAGGACCTTCTGATTCAGTATCCGGTAGCAGGTACAGGTTATGACTACCAGTACCGCAACATGGGTGAGACCCGCAACCAGGGTCTTGAGTTTGCACTGACATGGAATGCCATCAATAAGAAGAACTTCGGTTTGACTCTTAGTGCTAACATCTCATTCAACAAGAACAAGGTTCTTTCATTGGGAGATATGAAATCAATCGACAACATCAGCACAGAATGGGCTTCTTCAGAAATCGATCAGGATTTCGTCATCAAGACTGGCGAACCTATCGGACAGATTTGGGGCTACAAGAGCGCAGGTCGCTATGAAGTAAGCGATTTCGATATTGAGGCATCAAAGGCTCAGGGCAAATGGATTTTGAAAGAAGGAGTAGCCGACTGCAGCAACGTTTTGGGTACAAGCGTACGTCCTGGTAGCATGAAGATTGCAGAGACCAAGGCAGAGAAGACGGGTACTATCACAACTGCTGACCGTCAGGTGATTGGTGATACAAACCCTACACATACAGGTGGTTTCAATATCAATGCACGTGTTTACGGTTTCGACTTGACAGCCAACTTCAACTGGAGCGTAGGCAACGACGTATACAATGCCAATGCCATCGAGTATACCCAGACTTCAAAATATCAGTATCGTAACCTCATCGACAAGATGGCTGGCGGTTCACGCTGGACCAACATCGATGCAAACGGTAACTTGCTGAACTGGGATAATGCAGAAGAATTGGCTGCACTCAATGCCAATACATCTATGTGGTCACCATACACAGGTAAGTATGTCTTGACAGACGCTTATGTAGAGGATGCATCATTCCTCCGCTTGAGCACATTGACTTTGGGTTACACCCTGCCAGAGAATCTTACCAAGCGTGTAGGAATCAACAGTCTGCGCTTCTATGTAACCGCATACAATGTATTCTGCATCACCAACTACTCAGGTTTTGATCCAGAAGTATCAGCTATCCGCAGGACCAACCTGACCCCAGGTGTTGACTACTCAGCATATCCTAAGAGCCGTCAGTTTGTAATCGGTATGAACCTCAACTTCTAACAAATAAAAGACTATAAAAATGAAAAAATCATTATATATTTCATTTCTTTGTGCAGCAACATTGATGTCTTCGTGTGATTTGGAGGCTCCAACACAGTCTTCTATCACAGAAGAAACGGTCTTCTCTACCGAGGCACTTGCTGATGCTGCCGTTATGGGTATCCACCAGTCTTTTGGTGAGACCAACTCATATCGTGGTCGCTTCATTCCATATTATGGAACCAATACCGACTGCGAGATTTTCAACAACTATGCGGGTGTGAGCGACCCATCTACCGATAAGGAAGCATCATTGGCTTGCTATTCAGCCTCTTCTACCAATACATACATGAATACCAGCACCAATGCTTGGGCAAAATTGTATGAGGGTATTGAGCGTGCCAACAAGGCTATCGTTTCTATCCAGCAATATGGCAATATTGACACCAATAAGAATATAGCCCAACTCTATGGCGAGTTGCTTTCGTTGAGAGCATTTATCTACTTCGACCTGGTAAAGGCATGGGGCGATGTTCCTTATCGCTTTGAGCCTAACACCTCAGAGACAGTATATCTGCCAAAGACTGACCGTGTTACCATTCTCAAAAAATTGATAGAGGATTTGGAGACTGCTGAGAATTATCTCGGCTGGCCTAACGAAAACTCTTATACCAAGTCAACAGAACGTGTCAGCAAGTCTTTTGCAAAGGGTCTCCGTGCCCGTATCGCTCTGTTCCTTGCTGGTAAATCTGAGTGGCCAAACGAAGGTCTCCGTTATAACCTTCAGGATGAGAACGAGCGCTATCAGATGTACACCATTGCAAAAGATGAGTGCGTAAGCATCATCAATCAAGGCTGCAACAAATTGGGCGCAAAATTCGACGAGAACTTCCGCAACCTCTGTAATGAGGATGTTACAGCAGGTAAAGAGTCTATCTATGAACTTCCTTTCTCAGACGGTCGTGGTCGTGTACTTTACACCTGGGGTGGCAAGCACAAGACTGTAGATAGCTGGACAAATCAGGCAAAGGGTGGTGTAAACGGCCCTACCCCAACTCTCTGGTATGATTTCGACAAAGACGATGCTCGCCGCAACGTTACCTGTCTTCCATATACATGGGATGAGGGCGTGAAGACTATCTCTGGTGGTTCTGGCGGCGGATGGAGTTTTGGCAAGCTTCGCTATGAGTGGATGAAACGCAAGGTTACTTCTACCAATGACGACGGTATCAACTATCAGGTTCTTCGCTACGCAGATATTTTCCTGATGGCTGCCGAAGCAGAGAATGCCCTCAATGGTCCTGCTAATGCAAAGCAGTATCTGATGCCAATACTCAATCGTGCTTATCCTTCAGCCAAAGTTAGCACCATTTTGAACGAAGCATCTACCAAGGAAAGTTTCCAGCTTACCATCGAAGACCAGCGCAAGTTTGAGTTCGCTGGTGAAGGATTGCGCAAGCTCGACCTTATGCGTTGGGGTAAGTTAGGAAGCACTCTTGCACAAACCAAGGAAAAGATGACCCAATTGGCCAACCGTACAGGAATCTATGCCAACTACCCTAAGAAGCTCTACTTCAATGAGGGCTTAGGTGCAGCCAGCACAGATGCTGACAGCTACGAAGTTTATGGCTTGGAAGCAGGACAGACTGATGCAGAGGGCAAGTCTCTTTACGAAAGCAGCACCAACTGGTTTACCTATAGAGAGCACGTTGACGGTGAGAGCAAGGACGACAACAAGAGCGTTACAGACAACAATAACAAGATTGATAAGTATCTGCAATATCTCTACATCAACAATCCAGACGAGAAGATGTTCTGGCCTATCTGGAAGGTATTCATCGATGGTAGCAACGGCTTGCTCAAAAACGATTATAATTATTAATCCATTCAAGAAGAAAAGATTATGAATATTATAAAGAAATTAACTTATATCTTAGCTCTTGCTGCGGTACTCTTTACCGCAGCAGGATGCTCAGACCCAGATGATGAGTTGACAAGCGTAGAATACGACCGACTCTTCAAGCCTACAGCTGTAGAGGCTAAGGTACAGAACAAGACTAATGTACAACTTACCTGGGAATGTTTGTCTAAAGCAGACAGCTACACCATTCAGTTGTTTGCTGACGATGCTGATATGAAGTTTGAAGGAACTCCAACCTATGAATATACAGACGTAACAACAGTTCCTTATCTCATTACAGGTCTTTCTGGCGAAACTACCTACTCTATCCGTATCAAGGCTATAGGTAGTTCCAAGGAATCTCATTGGGCGGAAGCCTCTGTTACAACAGATGCTGAGCAGATTTTCGAAACCGTTACTGATGATGATATCACTGCAAAGAGCGTAACATTGAAGTGGACTCCAGGTTCAGAAGTTACTACCATTGCTATTACAGGCGGTAAGGAAGAGACTTATACACTCTCTGATGAGGAGAAGCAGAATGGTACAGCAACCATTACAGGTCTGAACTACGAAACCAAGTATACATTCACTATTTTGAATGGCACCAAGGCTCGCGGTAAGGTTTCTGTAACCACCATGCCAAACTACACTCCAGCTTATCCAGGTGCTGACCTTCAGGCATTGATTGATGCTACAGAAGAGGGCGGTACAGTAATGTTGCTCCCTGCTAAGGACGGTTCTACCAACGAGTTTATCTACACAGGAACCGATGGTGCTGAAACAACCAAGGAATTGACCATCAGCAAGAACATATCCATCAAGTGTCTCGGCACCAAGCCAGTCAAGGCTCGTATCAAGTTCGTACTCGACGGAGCTACCGGCTTCACTACAGAAAACATCCAGTTTGAAGGTGTTACTGCAGATGCTCTGATCAAGGGTGTGAACTGCTCAGGAACAATCAACGTCAACAATATCGAGGTTAGCGGATATGGCAACTTCTTTACAGAACCTGGTGAGAATGTTTACGAGGTGGCTGAGCTGAATATTACCAACAGCTATTTCCACGACATGTGCGCAGGCAAGCGCTTTATCGACTCTCAGAAGAAGAAGGGCGCTATCTTAAAGTTGAACATGAATCACTGTACCGTAGCTAACTCTTGCAATGGTTCTGATTTCATCCGTTTCGACTACAATGCCAAGCAGCCTATCGTCATCAACTTCGAGAACAATACCCTCTATAAGGTAGAAGCTACATCTAAGGGCTTGTTCTACGTTCGTTCTAACAAGGCAGGCGACAAGTTCTTCACAGCAAACATCAAGAACAACGTATTTGCAGAAATGAGCGCAGACGTGTCCTTCAGCAAGGACACAAAGACAGACAACCTCGTATTCAGTAACAACAACTACTACAATGCTGCTACCTTACAGCAAAACCCTGACGGAGGTGCAGGTAAGGTATTCGATACAGAGGGCATTAATCTTGATCCTGGTTTCAAGAACGTTGCTACTGGTGACTTCACTATCACCAACGAGACATTGGTTGACAAGAATATCGGTAATATCAAGTAATATATGACCAGACATTTGAAGAAATATAATATCCCTTAATCATTAAAGGCTGTATCTTCAGGCATTGTCCTTCTGATACAGCCTTTTTTCTTTATATAGCTTCTCCCAAAACGGCCTTCACGCATCATATATGATGGGCATGAAGACCAGCCTACCATCGAAGACACCAAGTTCTACAAGCGTAACGGCTATTAACGGCGAAGACTGGTTCCTCCACTTCCAGGATAAGCACGCTTATGGTCGTGTGGTTCATCTGCAACCAGCCAAATGGATAAACGACTGGCTCTATGTTCGCAATGTAGGCAACGTAATCAACTGGACAAACAACATCGTTTCAAACACTGGTGCTGTATGGTCTAACCAGTCAAAGACTGGCGTTCCAACATTCCAGAACAACGTATACTTCAACTGCGCTAAGCTCAATGTAGCAGACGTAGAGGGTAAGACTAACATGTTTGCTGACGAGGCAGGCAAGGTTGCTGACCCTGAGTATAAGGATGCCGCTAAGGGCGACTTCACTATCGGTAACGAGAGTGTTAAGAAGCTCGGTGTTGGTGACCCAAGATGGTAATCACCTAAAAACATGGATATATTTAAATAAAGTGCAATGCCCACACTGGGCGTTGCACTTTTTTGTTTCTCTCTCCCTCTCCCCCACACCCACAAAAACTTTTTTTGTTAATTTCTTGGAAGTTACGAAAGAAAAGCGTATCTTTGCAGCGTAAGTACATAAGGAAGAGTGTACTACGTTTTTAGATTGTTGGATTTATAATTTGAAGCATATGGAGACTTTAGAAAAAATGCCTTTCGAGGCTCAGCATAAGATATTCAAGAGACTGGCAGAAATTGCCGACTCCAAGAGCCTGACCAAAGAGGAACAGGAGAAATACGACAACAGCATGATGGTCATGTGGGACAATTATGCTGTATATAAGCATGCTATGGAGAAAGAAGCCAAAAAGGTAAGCAAAGAGATTGCTTTGAACCTATTAACCTACAATACTCCAATAGACGTCATTGCAAAATCAACTGGCTTATCTATTGATGAGATTAAGAAATTGAAACAATAAAATTAACAAAACTTTCGCAAATTTTGCCCCACATGCTCTGGGCTAGAAGCTTTTGGGCCTTCAGCCCGTTCTTGAACCACATGCGAAAGTTCTGAAAGTAAAAAAAACGCAAGCCCGCTAGGCGTAAAAAGAACGCCTGGCGGGCTTGCGTTTATGGTTGTACAACTAAATAGGTTATGGTTGTACGACTGAAAGGGTTATAGTTGTACAACTAAATGGGTTATGGTCGTACAACTATAGGGTGTATGGTTGTACGACTGAAAGGGTTATAGTTGTACAACTAAAGGGTGCATGGTCGTACAACTATAGGGTGTATGGTTGTACGACTATAAGGGTTGTAGTTGTACGATTAAAAGGTGTTGTCACTAGGCTCAGCAGACCTGCTGACTGCAGTCGGCAAAGCTGCTGACTAGGCTCGGCAGAGCTGCTGAGCCTAGTGGCAACCTTCGAGAAGCTGTCTCCTTCAACCTAAGAAACTATCTCTTTAAACTAAAAGAGACGTCTCCTTGAACCCAAAGAGACGTTTCATTCAGCCAACTCAGCCGCTACATTCTATCAAATAAAGTGCCTCATTCGAGCTACGAATACACCTCTTCAAGCCAACGCAGTCGAATCTACAAGCCAACGCAGTCGAATCTACAAGCCAGCGCAGTCATATTTGGGTGCCAGCACAGCGGTATGTAGCGATTCTATGAAACGTAAGAACTCATGCTATGAAGTGCATGGTTTCATCAGCTTACTTCAAAGCCAGAATTTATTGAACCGTTTTTTCTTCGATTTTGTTGTCACTTCTGCCACTCGTGCAATAACTCTCTGATTATAAATGAATAACGGGTGGCAATAAGCGGTATTTTTATTATCACCTATTGTCACCTGTTGCCACACCCCAGTAAGCGGCTCCGCTTGCCCTGGGGCAACTGAAATTACGTCACGACGCAGCTTCTGATGCGTCACGACGTAGCAATCAGTGCGTCACGACGCAGCAACAGATACGTCGCGACGTAATTCCGGCTACCGCCTGCCCCATTTAGAAAGTTCAGTAATTAGCCGACCTAAAGTCTAGTTACTAATCAAAATCATTATGCTGATAAGAAAACCCATCACAAGGTATTCGTAATCGTTTTCGTAATTTTTCATTCCCTATCTGCATGCGATAAGCAAAAATGTCGTAACTTTGCACAAAATCTTATAGAAAAAAGAAAATAATAAAATAGATAAACCTAAGAAGAAATGAAGAAATCAATCATTAAGACAGTCGTGCTGGCTGCG
>OLGE01002982.1_pt1 | contig 14117 bp, 8 predicted proteins | sample 1605151 | NCBI WGS metagenome assembly OLGE01 (sample SAMEA3888912, study PRJEB22519) | human gut metagenome | biome: human gut; feature: human-associated habitat; material: faeces | place: Denmark | collected 2010
CATCGAATGACCCAATAAATGACCCAATAAATGACCCAATAAACTTGACCGAGAGGCAGAAGATGATTTTGCGGATGCTCTCAGAAGAAAAGAATCTAAGCAGAGAAAGGCTTTGTGAGAAAACTGGATTGTCGGATGCCACCGCCAAGCGTGAAATAGCATTTCTCAAAAAGACTGGCTATTTAGAACGTGTCGGCAGTTTCAAGAGTGGATATTGGAAAGTGTTATCAAAATAATTGTATTTTGAGCCAAATGTTCAATAAATGGGAAATACCATTGAACATTTGGACTCATTATTTACCGTCCACGTCGCACCCTATACTTCGCTGGTCGCATCATCGCAGCTGATACTGCAATGCACCTGCGCCACCAATGATTATCGTCTTCATCCTTGTCTCGTCCCCAACCAGAGTCTGGCGAACTGCCACCGCCACATGATTCTGCATAGGTTGTAGCTTCACGGATATAGCCAAGCGAAAGAAGCATGGCGCAGTTGATGATTTGGTTGCAGTTTCGCATCAAGTCGGAATAGCCTGACTCGTTTAGAATTTCCTGCTGACGGTCGGTGAACGTAGAGGTAAGAGGCTCTAAGGAAGAAACAAGCATACCGTTGAAAGTGGCAAGCATATTTCTTTGAAGTTGAATTGAGTGCAAGTCCCTGTCTTCACCAAGAACTTCTTGCATTCTGCTGTGCTCGTATTTCATTTCTGCAAGCCTCTGTTTGGCTTCCGTAATGATAGAGTTGGCATCGTCAAGCATCTTTTGGCGGAGAGCAAGTTTTTCGTCTATACTTTCCATCTCCTTGCGTAGTTTTGACATTTGCATTGCCAAGTCTGCATTATCAACGCCGTCTTGCCCGAACTGTCGGGCTATGAGGTCTATCTGTTCTTGTACCTCCTCTTTACGAGTATGCAGGTTGGCTATCATGGTGGAGATACCTTTCAGTTTTATCTCAGCCCGATGTATCTGCTTCAGCAAATCTTCTTTGGTTGTTTGCAAACGTGTAACCTCAGATATTAAGTCATGCCTGTATTCTGTTTCTTGTTTTACCGCGATTGCTAAATCGTGCTAAAACATCCATCGCTGTAAAAACCTATAGTAAAGTCCTACACAGCAAACAGCTGCAGACGCTTCTTTTCCCCTGCTGTCTTACCACAATATAACAATATTTTGCAGCCTGCATCTCGAATTATTTCATACATTTGCAGAATAGATTTCACTCCTTAAAAAATATCAACATGAACAACATTCCATTAGTATTTTGGCTCATTCCGATAGCCAGCGTTGTGGCATTGGGAATGGCGTGGTTCTTCTTCCGCTCAATGATGCGGGAGGAAGAAGGAACAGAAAGAATGAAGGAGATTGCGGCCCACGTGAGAAAGGGCGCTATGGCTTACTTGAAGCAACAATACAAGGTCGTGACCATCGTCTTTGTTGTGCTCGCCATTGTCTTCGCCTTCATGGCCTACGTTCTGAAAGTGCAGAATCCGTGGGTGCCCTTTGCCTTCCTCTCCGGCGGTCTCTTTTCCGGTCTGGCGGGCTTCTTCGGGATGAAAACAGCCACTTACGCTTCGGCACGCACTGCCAACGGTGCGCGTTCCGGTCTCGATAAAGGCTTGAAGATTGCCTTCCGCAGCGGTGCGGTGATGGGCCTCGTTGTCGTTGGCCTCGGATTGCTCGACATTGCTATATGGTTTATTGTTCTTAACGCTGTGTATGCAGGAGAGGGAACAGCCCTCGTCACCATCACCACCACCATGCTCACCTTCGGTATGGGCGCATCCACGCAGGCGCTCTTCGCCCGTGTTGGTGGCGGCATCTACACCAAGGCCGCCGATGTGGGGGCCGACCTCGTGGGAAAAGTGGAGGCAAACATTCCTGAAGACGACCCTCGCAATCCCGCCACCATTGCCGACAACGTGGGCGACAACGTCGGTGACGTTGCCGGAATGGGCGCCGACCTCTATGAGAGCTATTGCGGTTCCATCCTGTCGACGGCCGCTTTGGGGGCCACGGCCTTTGCCTTGAACGGCGACATGCAGCTTCGCGCCGTCATTGCTCCGATGATTATTGCCGCAATCGGCATATTTCTTTCTCTCATTGGTATCTATCTGGTGCGCACGAAGGAAGGGGCAACCATGAAAGACCTGCTCTGCTCGCTGGCGCTTGGCACAAACGTCAGTGCCGCGCTCATTGCCGTCGCCACCTTCGTCATCCTCTATCTGCTGGGCATTGAAAACTGGCTCGGACTGTCCTTCTCCGTCATCAGCGGTCTCGCCGCGGGTGTCATCATTGGCCAGGCAACGGAATACTATACGTCGCAGAGCTACAAGCCGACGAAGAAAATTGCCGAGGCCTCGCAAACCGGTCCTGCAACCGTCATCATCAAAGGCATCGGAACTGGCATGATTTCAACGATGATTCCAGTGGTAACCATCTCCGTTGCCATCATGCTCAGCTATCTCTGTGCCAACGGTTTCGATATGTCGCTCTCTGCAAAGTCCATCAGTACGGGACTTTACGGCATCGGCATTGCTGCCGTCGGCATGCTTTCAACCCTCGGCATCACCCTTGCCACTGACGCCTACGGCCCCATCGCCGACAACGCTGGCGGCAACGCGGAGATGAGCGGACTGGGCGAAGAAGTGCGTGAGCGCACCGATGCCCTCGACGCTCTGGGCAACACCACCGCCGCCACGGGTAAAGGCTTTGCCATCGGTTCTGCCGCGCTGACGGCCCTTGCCCTCCTTGCTTCTTACATCGAGGAAATCAAGGTGGCCATGGTGCGTGCCGTTGAAAACGGCAAACAATATGTTGACGCTGCCGGAAACGTTTTCAATCCGACGGATGCCACCACGATCGACTTCATCAATTTCTTCCAGGTGAACCTCATCAATCCGAAGGTGCTCGTTGGCGCCTTCATCGGCGCGATGGCGGCCTTCCTCTTCTGCGGCCTCACGATGGGCGCCGTTGGGCGTGCCGCAGAATCAATGGTTCAGGAAGTGCGTCGGCAGTTTCGTGAAATCAAGGGCATACTTGAAGGCAAGGCAACCCCCGACTACGGCAGCTGTGTGGAGATAAGCACGCGCAGTGCCCAGCGTGAGATGATCATCCCGTCGCTGCTCGCCATCGTCATCCCAATCATTGTCGGCCTCGTTCTCGGAGTGGCTGGCGTTCTCGGACTTCTCACTGGCGGACTTGCTGCCGGCTTCACGCTTGCCGTTTTCATGTCTAATTCCGGTGGCGCATGGGACAATGCTAAAAAATTGATTGAAGAAGGCAACTTCGGCGGCAAAGGCAGTGAAAACCACAAGGCCACCGTTGTTGGCGACACGGTTGGCGACCCGTTTAAAGACACATCTGGTCCGTCGCTCAACATCTTGATCAAACTGATGTCGATGGTGAGCATCGTTATGGCTGGTCTGACAATCGCATTCCTTTGAGGTATATACTCTTCAAAATTGGTCGTCATATCTTCAAGAAAATCCGAACCTAATACTAGTCATCTCCTCTGGGACGTGGTGCGACCGCCTCTGGGGCGGCGTTCGCCGACAGACTGCTTTTCTGAAATGCTACGCCGCGTTCAAGCCTCAAATATCCTTGGGCTGTGTTTCAGAAAGCGGGGCGATTGCCCGTTCCTCCGAGCCTTCCAAATGCTTGATGGAGAGAAAATAAAAAAACTCGTTGCAGAGCCGCAAGAGCATCTGCAACGAGTTTTTTATGAACGCACTGAAAAATCTGGTATGCTGATTGCGTCATCGGAAATGCCGATGAGGATTTTTCAGGATGTGTTTTGTCAAGTTGGTCACTTATTTGTCTTCACCTTCAGGCACCTTCCATCCCGCAGCCTTGGCAATGCGGTAAGGAATCTGCGTGTTGTCGATCTTTCCGGCGAAAGCCTCAGAACCGACACCGATGGCGAAGACGGGGACGTAGCCGTTAGAGTGGCCGCCGCTCTGCCAGCCGATCAAGGCACATTCGGCGAGAGTGCGGCGGGCAGCGTCGCTGATGCCGCTCAGCGTGCTGTAAAGATTCTTCGAGTTGGCCGATTTGCCGTTGATGTAAGCCTCGAAAGCACGCTTCATGCGGTCGGTCTGGTGGTCAGAGAGCTTCACGCCTCCCCAGAATCCCCAGTTCTCCTTCAGGTCGCGCTGCATGCGTTTCCAAGTCAGCTTGTTGCCCAACTTCTTGTGCAGGCGGTCGAGATAGCGAGTGTATTCTTCGGCACTCATCTTCTGGAACTTCAGCAGGTCGGTGTGGAGTTCATAGGCGCCGCGTCCCAAGACGATGCCGCCCGTCTCGTGGTCGGCTGTGATGACGATGAGCGTTTCGTCGGGGTGCTGCTGATAAAACTCATAGGCCACCTTCACCGCGTTGTCCAAATCAATCGTTTCGAGGAAAGCCGTTGCCGCGTCGTTGGCGTGGCAGGCATAGTCAATCTTTCCGCCCTCAACCATCAGGAAGAAACCGTCTTTCTCCTTCTGCTTCTGCGTGAGGAACGAGATGCTAGCACGCGTGATGTCTTGCAGCGTCAAGTCGCCCGGCTTGCGGTCGATGGCGTAAGGCAAACACGTGCGGTCGTTGTTGCTTGGGGTAGAAGGCTGCAGGAGGATGAACTTCTTCGCCTGCTTGCTTGTCTTCTGGAATTGCTTATAGCTACGGGCAATGGTGTATCCCGCCTGCTCGCAGCGCTCAAACAATGTTCCCGTAGCCGTGGTGTCCTTCTTATTCTCCGGCTGTCGGAAATCAGAGCCGGCATAAAAGTCAAAATCGGCCTTGATGAGGTCCTTGCCAATTTCGTAATATAAGTCGCGCATGGGCTGGTGGGCATAGAAAGCGGCTGGCGTGGCATGGTCAACAGAAACGTTTGTTGAGATGCCCACGGCAGCTCCGCTCTGCTGGGCCCATACGGCCACGCTCGTGACGGGCGTCTGCAGGTCGGCCAGCATGCCGAGCGCACTGTTTTTCGTTTTGCGTCCCGTGGACAGCGCCGTGCCAGCGGCGGCAGAGTCCGTCACGCCGTTGGTGGCAGAAAAAGTGGTGACGAGGCCCACGGCCGGAAATTGCGTAAAGAGCAGCGGTTCAACGCCGATGCGTCCCTGTAAGGCCGCAAGATACGTTTCGGTGCCGTTCACTTGGTTGACACCCATACCATCGCCAATGAAGTAGAACACATATTTGGCTCTACCCTCGGCAAAAGAGGTGATGGCGATCAAAAAGAGCATCGCCAAACTCAGAAAACCTTTTTTCATGTTATAGTAGTTGTGATTAAGTAATGAACTCTGTTTGGAAGCGTAGCCCACGTGAAAAAGCGGTACGCCCCTACAAAAGTACATAAATATTCAGTGCAACAGGCGGCCGTGTGGCCGAAAAAATCCAGTGGTCGAGAAAATTTCGTTGACAGAGGTGGCCACGCCTTCCCCTTGATAGCCTTCATGTTGCCCAGAAAGAGGGCCTCCGTTGTTCCCTCCTGTTGTCATTATGGCTTTTTGACATTATTTATACAGAGAAACGCTACTGCAATCCAAATTAAATTGCGAAATTTGCATGGAGAGTAATAGGCATGAATCGGTTCGGACTGCTTCGTTATAGCGTAGTCCGATATTCGTGTGCCGCTTGCTCCTTCTATGTAAAACAAATCTTTTTACAAATATATGAAGAAAAAAAACTACTTAACATCAGCACTCCTCGTTGGTGGTCTCCTCGCTGGAAGCCTCACGGCTGGAGCAACGGTACGTACCGTTAAGCTGAACACCTCAAAACCCGTCGGGACTGAGATCACGCTTCAGGTGAACCGCACCTATGCTGGTGTCACCGTTGACTGGGGAGACGGTCAAGTGGAAACCTACAAGGCCGAATCTGGCGAAGTGCTTCAAATCACGGGCACGGTGAAGGGCTCTTTCATCACCATCTCTGGCAACGAAGCTTGGGACATGCTCGCTTGCCCCAATTGCGGTGTGGAAATCATCGACCTCACCAATGCCAAGGACATGCGTTCGCTCTTCTTGCAAAACAACAACCTCATGACTGTGCCTTTGCAGGGCATGACGAAGTTGGTTGACTTCGATGCCAGCAACAACAAGCTGAACAAGATCGAATTTACGCAGTCGAGCTATCCTGAAAAGGACCTCCTGAGCATTGAAAACTTCAATGTGGCCAACAACCAGCTCTCTGGTTCCTTCGTTATCCGCGCAAACACGCTGCGCTCTCTCGACGTGAGCAACAACGAATTTACGGCGGTTTACACCTCAAGCAACCCTTCGCTCGACTATCTTGACGTGAGCCACAACCAGTTGAGGACTCTCTCTTTGGCTGGCAACCCGCAGCTCTCCACGCTCATCTGCAACGACAACGCTCTGACCAACATCATTTGGCCAGCGGGCATCACGACGATGCAGCAGCTCATCTGCGACAACAACTCGTTGAGCACAACTTTCAATTTGGCCAACTGTAACAAGTTGAGCGATGTTTCAATCGCCAACAACAAAATCAGCTCAATCTATTTGTCGGGTAGCTCAAAGACCAACAGTTTGAACGTGTCAAACAATCAGCTCGGTCTCGGTGCGTTGCCTTTGCGTGCCGTGCGTCCAACGCAGCTCTCGTTTAATCCACAGGCTCCCGTTGATATTTCAGGCTATGCCAACGTGAAGAAAAAAGACGGCGTGCCTTACATGGCAGTGGCTGAATGGGCCAAGCGCCGCGAAAACGGTATTGATTTGACCGAATTGCGCAACATCGGCGTGACGGCAACCAGCACGGGTACAACGGAAGGTGTTGTTACCTGGTATGCCATCGAAAACGGCGAAGAGAAGGAACTCGTGCCGGGACGTACGTCTGCAGCCATGAACGACTACTTCGCACAGGGTGCTAAATATAATTTCTTCACCCCGCACGCCAAAGTGTTTGCACGCATCGTGGCCAACTCGGTGTATAAAGACGACAACATCAGCATCAACACCAGCGTAATCGCCGTGGGCGAAGACATGACCACTGGCATCGGCCAGGTTGTCAACGAAAACGGCACGCTCCAGATTGCCACTTCACGCGGCAACCTCACCCTCCAGAGCGAACGCGCCATCAGCGTAACGGTTCGTGCGCTCAACGGCAAGACGGTATGGGCCGGAACGGTCAATGGCGTTGAAACCATTTCGCTCCAGTCTGGCGTTTACATCGTGAACGGACAGAAAGTGGTGCTCTGATAAGCGCTCATAGATTTCGATAGCTTTAAACCAACGACAGCACTCGTCTTCTGTGCGCTGTCTGATTTATTCCAAAAAACATCAAACGATGAATATTTTCAAAAACTTATTATACGGCTCCTTGGTGATGGCTTCTCTCACGACAGTGCCTGCTTTCGCGCAGAACACACTGCCTGAAGGTTCTCTCAAGATGATTGTAACGCCACACAACCAGAGCGTCAATAGTTACGAGCGTACGCTCTGCCTCAACATCAAGGCCAACGTGAAATACACGGTGAGCAGCGACCAGAGCTGGGTGAAGGTGCGCAAAGGTTCCGACAATTCGGTTTACGTTCACGTAGACCAAAACTACGCTATGGAGGCTCGTTCGGCCAACGTAGAATTTGTGAGCAACGACGGCAAGATTTCGCAGACACTCGTCGTGACGCAGGCTGCCGACGGTTCGGCTGCCGAACTCCCGACAGACATCCGCATCTATCCGTCTTCGGCAACAGACAACACGCATGCTAATTCGGGCAGCGACGGCGGTGTGGCATACACTTATGACAACGATTTGTCAACGCTCTACCACTCGGCTTACAGCCCAAGTAAGTTTGTTGTGTCGCAGACCAATCCAGCCATCTTGACCTACAACTTCAAGAATGTCAGCAACATCGACTACATGACCTACGTTCCGCGTCAGAGTGGCACCAATGGTAACTTCGGTAACTTCAGCGTTTACTATAAGCTCCAGGGCGACACTGAATATAAGCACTTCGGCGATTTCAACAACAACGGAAGCAACAACGAATACACCGTTAAGTTTAACGGTGCCCTCGTTAACCCGATTTCTGTTCAGGTCCGTGTTTACGACGGTACGCTGGGCTATGCTTCTTGTGCTGAAATGAAGTTCATGCAGGACGGCGGCGCTACAACGGCCTTTGATATCTTCGCCGACGACCTCCTTACTTCTTTGAAGAAGGACGTGACCCTCGACCAAATCGAAGCCATTTCGAATCCGTTCGTGAAGGGCCTCGCTCTGAAACTTTATGACGGTTCTTACGACAAGAAATACCGTGTGGCAGAATTCCCTTGCTTGCTCAGCGTTCGGGCGTTGGCTGCAAAATGGAATGTCGATGGTAAATACTACGACCAGATGGCTGGCGTGACGGGCATCAGCTTCGCTCCGGGCACTTATGCCATTGCTTGCGAAATGCCAGAAGGCCGCACGGCTAAGTTGAAGATCGTTTCTTGGTACAACGGCAAGAAGGGCAGCAACTTCGATGGTGGCGATCCGCAAACGGCTACCTTCACCCTCAAAAATGGTTTGAATGTCATCGAATACCAGCCGACGAAGATGGGCTTGACCTATTATGGCGCTTGGGATGCTGCATACAACGGTCTTGGCTACATCGTTTATGACGATGACACGGATCCAGACGCTGTTGCTCCGTTGAAGGTTCACTTCATCAACGCTGTTGTCAACGGCTACCTCTCTGAAGACCTCACCAACGAGGAGATGCATGAGCTGACTGGCAATGCCAAGAACTCTCACATGGACGTTGTTTCGAAGAAGGTTCACGCCGTTTGGTCTTCCAAGGGTTTGCACAGCTTCTGTAAGTCAACCACTGGCGGCCTCGGCTATAAGCAGTATATGAACGTGCTCGACTCTCTGATCGTTTGGGAACACGACGTGCTCGGCTTCACGAAGTACAACCTCGTTCCGAAGAACCGCACCTTCGCTTATGTCAACTATACTTACTACATGTTCCAGGGCGGCCTTGGCGTATCCTTCCACGTTGACCAGGAAAGCCGTGTGCTCAACTGCAACACGTTGATCAACCGCGATGACGACGCCATCTGGGGCCTTAGCCACGAGTGGGGACACCAGCATCAGCTCCACCCATACTTCTGCTGGACTGGTACGACGGAAGTTACCAACAACATGAACTCTTACTACAACGTCATGAAGATGGGCTACCGCACCAGCGACAAGATTCAGCAGTGGGCGCCTGCACGTAAGCACTTCATTGACGACAACCTCTCTGGCGTGACAATTGCCAGCGATGCCCGTAAGAAGGCTTACGATAATGTTGGCGGTTTGAGCTGGAACGCTGACTACTATGCTCTGGGTCAGGAAATGAAGGACAACACCATTGTCAAGCAGTCTGAAAACCTCGTGAAGGGCTTGAGCATCCACGAAGTGGGCGTTGGTGAAACGCTTTGCCCGTATATCATGTTGAACAACTACTTCACGGTGGTTAAGAACATGCCAGACTTCACGCCTGATATGTATGAGGCACTTCGTCAGACCGACAAAGACGGCGGTTCTAACATTGAAAAGAAAGACGGCGTTGACAAGTACGAGCTCGTTGCCTCTGCTCAGAACAACGACAAGAACAATGGTTTGGCTCGCTTGAAGGCTGCATATCCAAACTCAATTTGGACGAAGTACATCACTGCTGGCCACACTTCACGCAACACCAACTCCATGCCGTTCGTGCTCAACTACATCCGCAAGGCAAGCCGCCTCTCTGGCTACAACCTCTTCCCGTTCTTCGAACGCTGGGGTTTCCTCCGTCAGGTTGCCATGTACATCGGCGACTACGGCAACGGATGGTGCGTATTCCCGAAGGCTGCCTACGACGAGTTTAAGGCTGATATGGACGAACTCGTAGCAAAGGGCGTTCTTAAGGAAATGCCAGAAGGTATGGTTGAAGAAATCTCCAACACGGCAGATCGCTTCATGCCAAAACCTGTATTCCCCAACTGATAGCAATTCTTGCTGAACAATAATAAAAACCGGGAGATTCCTCGCAAAGGGGAATCGCCCGGTTTTTTGGTATGGTCAAAGAATAAGTTGAGCAATTTTGACCTGTATTTTTGTTGGTGTTTTCTCGCGTGGCTGGCCATTTGATAAACCATTCATTCCGACCATCCGACAAGTTTTTTGTAAATTTGCAGAAAACGTCAAACATCAGCCTATGCTCATCACCTATACCTTCTTCCAGCATGCCTTGCTCGGCAGCCTTTTGGCCTGTTTGCTCTGCGCTATGGTCGGCACCTATGTCGTGACGCGCCGCATGGTCATCATGGGCGGCGGCATGGCCCACGCCTCCTTGGGCGGTGTTGGCTTGGGCGCCTATTTCGGCTTCTCGCCCCTTGTCGGCGCCGCCGTCTTCGCCCTTCTCTCCGGTTTGGGCATTGGGGCGCTTTCCAGCAAGAAGCGCGTGCGAGAAGATTCCGCCATCGCCCTGCTCTGGACGCTCGGCATGAGCATCGGCATCCTGTTTTCCTACCTCACGCCGGGCTTCATGACCGACCTCCCCGCCTACCTCTTTGGCGATGTGCTCTCCATCACGCAGAGCGACCTTTGGCTGATGGGCATGCTGACCGCCCTCACCTTCCTCTTCTTCAATCGTTGTCTCGACACCATCATCCTCGTTGCCTACGACCGCGATTTCGCCCGCACGCAGCGTCTTCCCGTCCGCACGCTCGAAACCGTCATGACGGCCCTCATGGCGCTCACCATCGTGGGCTGCCTCCACATGGTCGGCATCGTCCTCGTCGTGTCGCTCCTCTCCGTTCCGCAGATGACGGCGGCCCTCTTCGCCCGCACCTTCCGCGGCATCCTCCTCCTCTCAGCCCTCATTGGCTATGCTGGCTGCTTGGGCGGCCTTTGGCTCTCCTATGCCGCTAATGTGCCGAGCGGCGCCGCCATCATCCTTTGTGCCATCGCCATTTACTTCCTGGCAAGAGCAATAAAGTGGCTGCAGAAACGTTTTAGTTAGTAATGAAATACGATTACTTAACGTTGGAAAATACCCACCATCCCTTACAAGACAAGCATTATATTTTGTGAAACATAGTTCCAGACATATCCTGTTCGGCATCTTGGCAACATTTCTGCCTCTGCTTCTCCTGACCTCGTGTTCATCCAAGAAGAACACGGGGGCAACGCGTTTTTGGCAGTCGTTCAACACGCGCTTCAATGTCTATTTCAACGGCAGCGAGGCTTATAAGGCAGGACTCGAAGAAAAGGAAAAAGGAAACAAGGACAATTACACCGAGACCTTACCGCTTTTCCCCGTCGGCAACGAGAAGTCGAGGACGCTCGGCAAGAGCAATTTCGAAACGGCAATCACCAAATGCCAAAAGGCCATCCAGCTCCACAGCATCAAGCGCCGCCCCATCGTGAAGGGCAACAAGCGCAAGTCGCTGAAGATGAAGGCCTATCTGAGCCGCAAGGAGTTCAACCCATTTTTGAAGAATGCCTGGCTACTGATGGGCAAGGCGCAGTTCCAGAAAGGAGACTTCCTGGAGGCCGCAGCCACCTTCTCATACATCGCCCGCCAGTATGCCGCCGAACCGCTGGTGGCTGCCGAAGCCCGCATTTGGCTGGCTCGCTGCTATACGCAGGAAGACTGGTTTTACGATGCCGAAGACGCCCTCAAAAGGGCGGGACGTGACTCGCTGACAGCGCGTCTGCAGCGCGAGCAGACGGTGAGCATGGCCAACCTCCTGCTCAAACAAGGCCGCCTTGAAGAGGCGTTGCCCTATCTGCAGCAAACGGCACGCTGGGAACGCAGAAAAGCGCAGCGTGCCCGTCTTTATTTCTTGCTCGCCCAGGTGGAGACGTCGCTCGGGCATGCCCAGGCGGCCTATAAGGCATACGGAAAATGCCTGCGCCAGTCGCCGCCCTACGAGACGGCCTTCAACGCCCGCATCCGTCAAACGGAGGTGGTGGCCACGGGGCGCAACGCGCAGAAAATGCTTAAACGTCTGCGCCGCATGGCACGCTCGGCAAACAATGCGGAATATCTCGACCAGGTCTATTATGCCATCGGAAATATCCATCTCGCAGCCGCCGACACGGCCAACGCTGTGAAAGCCTACGAAACGGGGCGAACGAAGGCCAAGCGTGCTGGCGTGGAGAAAGGCGTGTTGCTGCTGAAACTCGGCAGCGTTTATTGGGACTTGGGGGCTTACGACAAGGCACAGACGTGTTACGCCGAAGCCATCGGCCTCATCGACAAGACCTATCCAGGATATGAAGACATCACGCGCCGCTCAACGGTGCTCGACGAACTGGTGCCGTACACCTCGGCCGTGCATCTCCAAGACAGTCTGCTCTTGCTGAGCACCATGCCCGAAGCGCAACGCAACGAGGCCATCGACCGCGTCATTAAAGACCTCAAACACCGCGAGGAACTTGAGCGACGCAGCAAGGCCGACTCCATTGCGGAGGCTCGTCGCAGCGAAAACGGCGGAAATGTCGGTGGCGGAAATGCCGGCGGCAACCGTAACAACAATTCGCAACAACCCAATAGCCAGAATGCGCAGACGTGGTATTTCTACAACCCGACGATGGTTAACCAAGGCAAACTGGATTTCCAGAAGCGTTGGGGACGGCGTAAGAACGAAGACAACTGGCGACGCTCAAACCGCACGGTTTTGGCCACGGCGGAGTCGGACGAATATGACTATGCCGCCGACGATTCCATCAGCAACGCCAACGCGTCTGCCGAGGCCGCAGATTCCACGGCAGACACGGCGGCCGCTGACTCCATTGCCGAAGACCCACACACGCGAGAGTTCTATCTGAAGCAGATTCCTTTCACGCCAGAGGCGAAGACAGCTTGCCACGACATCATACAAGATGGCCTCTACAACGCTGGTCTCATTGAGAAAGACAAACTGGAGGACTTCCCCCTGGCCGCAAAGACCCTGAAGCGCCTGCAACGCGAATATCCCAAGTTTGAGAAAATGGCCGATGTCTATTATCAGCTCTTCCTGCTCTATTCGCGTTGGAACAAACCGGCGGAGGCCGATGCTTATCGGGCGCTCATGGCGCAGCAATATCCCGACGACGCGATGACGCGGCTCATCAACGACCCCGACTTCGAGCGCAACGCGCGTTTTGGAAAGGCCATCGAGGATTCGCTCTACACGGCCACTTATGAGGCCTACCGCCAGCACAAAACCAATGTGGTGGCGCGAAACTTTGCGCTCTCCACCAACAAATTCCCCAACGGTGTCAACCGTCCGAAGTTCATCTTCGTGCATGCCCTCAGCCAAATTGGACATGCCGACAACAAAGACATCATGGCAGAGTTGCGTGAACTCGTGAGCAAATACCCCGACAGCGACGTGAGCGAAATGGCCGGTTTGCTGGTGAAAGGCCTTGAGAGCGGCCGCCTGCTGACGGGCGACGGCACAGGTCTCGGTTCGCTTTGGTCACACCGCAGTGCGGAGGCCAATGCTGCCGTTGATGAAGCGGGGCACCGCAAGCAACTGACGACCGACAAAGATGTCCCCTTCATCTGTATCGTGGCCTACCCAACAGGCAGTTTGCCCGACGGACAAGTGCTCTACGACCTGGCGCATTTCAACTTCACGGGTTTCAAGGTGCGTAATTTCGACATCGCCCAAGTGCGCGATCCGCAAATCACCCAGTTGCGCGTGGCGGGTTTCAACTCCTTCGCCGAGGCACACCTCTATGCGCAACAGCTCTTTGCCGATGCCCGCTTTGCTGCCGACATGAAAAAAGCCCGCCTCGTCATCATCTCAGCAAGCAATGCCGAACTGCTCGGAACAACCTACAGTTTCGACGACTATCAGAAGTTCTACGACCAACACTTCGCACCGCTGAAACTCGCGCCGCAGCTTCCGCTTGACCTCCAGGAAGGCCCAGTGGAACAGCACTACGAAGACGAATACACGCCGGAGGAACTCGAACAGATGAACGGCAAGAAAACCGATACTGACGACTCTGACGATGACGGCGAATGGTATTCGCCGTCGTGAGAGATAGGGTGCTCATAAAAACTATTATAGTTTGGCAGCAACGCCCTCGCATCGAAGATATGCGCTGGCCCGCACAGTCGTCTGTTGCGGCGCCAGCATTGTAGCTCACTTTGCTCGCAAAGTGAGGGCCAC
>OLGE01002989.1_pt1 | contig 14107 bp, 14 predicted proteins | sample 1605151 | NCBI WGS metagenome assembly OLGE01 (sample SAMEA3888912, study PRJEB22519) | human gut metagenome | biome: human gut; feature: human-associated habitat; material: faeces | place: Denmark | collected 2010
TGAGAATAAATATTGCCACGACCGTTTAGGAAATGAAACGGTCAAGTACATAGTCGTATTTTAATGACTATGAATTTCACGAAAGGAGGACGCAAAAGTGTCGAACTGCAAAACGATTGCTATATGCAATCAAAAAGGCGGAGTTGGAAAGACAACCACTACGGTAAATCTCGGTGTAGGTCTTGCAATGCAGGGCAAGAAAGTATTGCTCATAGACGCAGACCCACAGGGCGACTTGACCACTTGTCTCGGTTGGCAGGATACAGATAGTTTGGGTATCACGCTTGCAACGAAACTCACAGATGTCATAAACGAAACGATGAAAGACCCTATGGTCGGTATCTTACACCACGACGAAGGTGTTGACCTTATTCCGGCAAATCTTGAACTCTCGGCAATGGAATTTAACCTTGTTAATGCAATGAGCAGAGAAACGGCATTAAGAAATTATCTAACCGAAGTAAGGGACAAATACGACTATATCCTTATAGATTGTATGCCCTCACTGGGTATGGTAACTATCAATGCTTTGTCTGCTGCCGACAGCGTTATTATTCCTGTTCAGGCTCAGTATTTACCGGCTAAGGGTATGACGCAACTTGTGCAGACCATTTCACGAGTAAAGAAGCGTATCAATCCAAACTTAAAGATTGATGGTATGCTTCTCACCTTGGTGGATAGCCGTACCAACCTCGCCAAAAGTACTGTAGAAGCGTTGCGAGAAAACTTCGGCAGTCAAATCAAGATGTATCGAACACATATACCGATTGCCGTAAAAGCCGCAGAAACTTCTTCAAAAGGTAAGAGCATTTTTGCCTATGAACCGAACAGTACGGTGTCAAAGGCGTATGCCGAATTTACAAAGGAGGTGTTAGCCGATGGCAGGAAGAAAGAGCGACTTCACTCTCACGAAGCTCGATGACTTGTTTTCAACACAGGAGCAGAGAGATGAGGAAAAACTTTCAAAAATCCGAGATATTCCGTTAGAGCTGATTGACGATTTCCCAGACCATCCATTCAAGGTCAGGGACGATGAAGATATGCAGCAGCTTGTCGAGAGTATCAAGGAGCGTGGAGTGATTACTCCGGCAACGGTAAGGCAGAAAGAGGACGGCAGATATGAACTCATATCGGGACACAGGCGAAAGCGAGCAAGTGAACTTGCCGGTTTTGATACGCTCCGTTGTGAGGTTGTTGACCTTAACCGAGATGAAGCTACAATCCTAATGGTTGAGAGCAACTTTCAAAGGTCGCAGATACTGCCAAGCGAAAAAGCCTATGCCTACAAAATGCGTTTGGAAGCAATGAACAGACAAGGACAGCGAACAGATTTAACTTCGACACCACTGGTGTCAAAGTCAAGAACTAATGAAGAATTAGGAAATCAGGTCGGCGAAAGTCGAGAACAGATACGCAGATATGTCCGCCTAACAAACCTTGTTCCCGAACTGCTTGAATTCGTTGATGAGGGGCGAATTAAAATGCGACCGGCGGTTGAATTGTCGTATCTTGACGAGGACAGTCAGCGTGATGTGGTGGACGAAATTGATATGAATGACGCTACACCGTCTCACGACCAAACTATCCGTATGCGAAAGTTTTTTGATGAGGGCAAACTCACAACCGAGGCTATCCAAGCCATTATGTCGGAGGAAAAGCCAAATCAAAAAGAGAAAATCGTGTTAAGAGGCGACAGGGTTCGACAACTTATCCCGAAGAATATCCCGGTAAGTCAAACCGAGGAGTTTGTATGCAAGGCTTTGGAGCATTACAACAAGTTTCTCAAACAGAGAGCCGACCGTGACAGCCGATAGCCTTTCCCCTTCTCACACTCTACCCCTATATATACCTACTGTTTACCAGCTGAAAAGATATATTCTATCTCCCTTAAATATATCTGTCTCAACTAACATATAGCCGTCTATTAAAGGGTTCGCACATTTGAAGTGAAAGCAAAATGTCTGCTACGATGAAAAGTTTGGCTATTCGCACCTTTGATGTTTTTTGCCTAATTGAGTACGATTAAGGCGAAAGGAGCGATATGCTATGAAAAAGAGATTAACCGCTTGTATGCTTGCTTTTTTTATGATTTTACTTGTTGGTTGCAGCAGTAACACAGCCAAAGAAGCTGCAAAGAATGAAACGAAAACAGAGACTTCTTTTCCGGCTGGTAATACTGAAACGCAATCTCAGGAAGAAACATCAACCGAACAGGAAAGTACGGATATTCAGGAAAAAACACCGAATACGACTGACGAAAGCAGAAAAGTTGATGAAAGTAAGGCTATCTGCAATGTTCAGTCAAAATCGGCGGAAGAAAAAAGTTCTGAAAAGCCGAAAGCAGAACCGTCAAAGCGGACAAACACACCGACTGTGTCCGAAAAGCACACGGAAGCTTTACAAGTTAATGACAACCAAACCGGGCGAGGGTGTATAACCCTTGCCTATTTATTATGAAAGGACTATTGACTATGAACAAGAAAATGTATATTGCTGTTATCTGTACTTTTAGCCTTTTGCTTACAGTAAGCTCCGGCTTTTTAATTAAGCACTATATCGACTCCGAAAAGCAGGCGGAAATGTATGACAATCTGATTGAAACTGTTGAGAAAATAGATACCGAAAAAGATACAATGACATATTCGCAAGATAAGTCTTTCTTGTCAGACTAACAAAGCATATAGCGTAGCTTGCGTTATCCACCATAAACTTATTCCTTGCAGGAATGGCGGCTTTGAAGTGATATTTTTCAAAATCATCGGGATATATTACCGAATCGAACAGTTCACTGTTATACACATTGAATGACAGATAAGGAATAACGAGATAATTGCTTATATGTGGATACTCTTTTTTTAATTCGTAAACGCAGCGACCGCATAATCGGTCAAATCCGCCTTGTCCGCCACTCAAAAACTCAGTTACACCTTTATCTATAAGTGAAACAATAGCTTCTTTTATCTGTTCGCTTGTTACTCCATAGCATTCATTATGCCCTATGAATACAGCCGTATTTTCTTTACTCATACTATACCATCCCCCGTGATTAATACAGTATAGCATAAAAAAGTTAAAAAATCATCACTATTAGTTATTATTGCTTCCAAATGGTGTGTGTATGTTTGGGCTAACGCAATCTATACTATTAGTGATAGAAACATACCGAGGGGGTGATGAGATGAAACTCGCTACAATCGGCAAGAACGTCAGAAAATATCGACTGATGAAAAAATTACGCCAAGAAGATTTAGCGGAGAAAGCAGGATTGACTACTAACTATATTGGTATGGTAGAAAGAGGCGAGAAAATCCCGTCACTTGAAACATTTATAAAGATACTCAATGCATTGGGCGTATCTGCTGATATGGTTTTGAGTGAAGTTTTGGATACCGGATACACCGTTAAAAACTCAATGCTGAATGAGAAACTTGAAAAACTCACTCCTGAAGATAGAGATAGAATTTATGAGGTGTTAGATACGCTCATAAAACAATCAAAGCAAATACTTCCGTAAATTACAAGGCTCGCCGTTATCGGCGGGCTTTTTCTTATTTCGTGTAAAAAATCTACTCAATCGACACAGATTGCGGGACTTCGACAATTACATTGTGTTATAACTATAACTACAAGTGATAGACAACAACTAATAATCACGGAGGATAATAAAAATGAAAGACATTTTAGAAAAAGTGGCTGAAAAAAAACGGCATTACAAGAGATGAGGTTGAAAGCGAAATCCAAAAAGCAATTAAGGAAGCAATGAAAAGCAGGCAGCCGAAAGCTCAACAATTTTGGAAAGAAGTTGCGCCCGACGGACAAACTCCATCGGCGGAAACCGTTATAGCTTTGATTGCAAAAAAAGTTAATGAGCGGATGTGTAGTTGAGGTGCTTATGCACCTCATTTTTTGTATTACTGATAGTTGGTTTTGAGAATGCTAAAAAGCACAAAAGTGCGAAATAGCAGTATTTATATTGAAAGTTTGAGCCGTTTATGCTATAATGTTTAATGAGTTATTCTATTCTTGTTTGAATTCTTGGAAAGGAAGTAAATAGATGGCGGTTACATATAAGAAACTGTGGCATATTCTGCTGGACAGGGATATGAAAAAGAAAGATTTACAGGAAACAGCAGAGCTTACAAAGTACACAATGCGAAAACTTGGCAATGACGAAGCAGTCACAACAGATACTCTTGCCAAGATATGCAGAGCTTTGAACTGTACTGTTGATGATATTATGGAAGTTCTACCCGAAGATAAAGAGTAAAGTCCGTTTTATAGGACAGTAGCTTTGATATAATGCAGAATGGATAGAAATAAGTAATAGTATTCGCTATTATGATACTATAAAAAAGAAAGGACATATTTCTATGGCTAACGGAAATAACGCCAATATCGGCTTTGAAAAACAAATATGGGACGCAGCGTGCGTGCTTTGGGGACATATCCCTGCGGCAGAATACAGAAAGGTAATCGTAGGTCTTATTTTCCTGCGTTACATATCAAGTGCGTTTGAAAAGCGTTATCAAGAGCTTGTTGCAGAAGGCGACGGTTTTGAAGATGATAAGGACGCATACGCAGAGGACAACATCTTCTTCGTACCGGAGGACGCTCGTTGGAGCAAGATTGCGTCAGCTGCCCATACACCTGAAATCGGAACTGTCATTGATGACGCAATGAGAGCCATAGAAAAGGAAAACACAACCCTTAAAAATGTGCTTCCTAAAAACTATGCCAGCCCTGATTTGGACAAGCGTGTTTTGGGTGATGTTGTTGACCTGTTCACCAATATGGATATGGGCGATACAGAGGAAAGCAAAGACCTGCTCGGCAGAACTTATGAGTATTGTATTCAGCAGTTTGCTGCATATGAAGGTGTTAAGGGTGGCGAGTTCTATACCCCGGCAAGTATTGTTAAAACAATCGTTGCTATCTTAAAGCCGTTCAAAAACTGCCGTGTATATGACCCTTGCTGTGGTTCGGGCGGTATGTTCGTACAGAGTGCAAAGTTCATTCAGGCACACAGCGGTAAGCGTGGCGAAATCGCCGTTTACGGTCAGGAGTCCAATGCCGACACTTGGAAAATGGCAAAAATGAATATGGCTATTCGTGGTATTGACGCCGATTTCGGCCCGTATCAGGCAGATACATTTTTCAACGACTTGCATAAGACCTTGAAAGCTGACTTCATTATGGCAAATCCGCCTTTCAATCTTTCTAACTGGGGACAGGAAAAACTCAAAGACGATGTCCGTTGGAAATACGGCACACCGCCTGCCGGCAATGCCAACTATGCGTGGATTCAGCATATGATACACCACCTTGCCCCTAACGGAAAAATCGGTCTTGTGCTTGCAAACGGTGCTTTATCCTCTCAGTCAAGCGGCGAGGGCGACATCAGAAAGAATATTATTCAAGCCGACCTTGTAGAAGGAATTGTTGCTCTGCCGACGCAGCTCTTTTACAGCGTTACTATTCCTGTTACTCTTTGGTTCATCACGAAGAATAAAAAGCAAAAAGGTAAAACCCTGTTTATCGACGCTCGTAAAATGGGTTATATGGTTGACCGCAAGCACAGAGATTTTACCGATGATGATATTCAGAAGTTGGCAGATACATTTACCGCTTTCCAAGAAGGTACGCTTGAAGATGTCAAAGGCTTCTGTGCGGTTGCCGACCTTCAGGAAATCGAAAAGCAGGACTTCATTCTGACACCGGGCAGATATGTGGGTATTGAAGAAGTCGAGGACGACGGCGAACCCTTTGAAGAAAAGATGACTCGCCTTACTTCTGAGCTTTCGGAGATGTTTGCAAAGTCCCACGAACTGGAGGACGAAATCCGCAAGAAACTGGGGGCGATTGGATATGAACTTTGATGACAATAGCTTATACAATATTAAGTCTTCTGTGGATGGAAAAAGATATTCACTTTTTGAACTTGCAACTTGGAAAAACGGATTGGCTTTTAAGAAAATCAATTTTTGTGAAACCGGTGTGCCTGTAATTAAAATAGCAGAGTTGAATAATGGAATCGGAGGAACAACTGCATACACACAACAAACATTTTCTGAAGATGTCCACTTGTGTAAAGGCGATTTACTGTTTTCGTGGTCAGGGAACCCACAGACATCGATAGATATTTTTAGATTTAATCTTGACGAAGGGTGGCTTAATCAGCACATATTTAAGGTGACACCCGACGAAAAGATTGTCGATAGAGATTATTTCTATTTTTTGATGAAAAATCTGAAACCACATTTTACTCAAATTGCAACCAACAAACAAACAACAGGCTTAGGTCACGTTACTATTGCCGATATTAAAAGAATGAGTGTAGTCATTCCTTCGTTAGATGTGCAAAGGGAGATGGTTTCATATATAAAGCCTATTGATGACAAAATCGAACTTAATAATGAGATAAACAATAATTTAGAGCAACAAACGCAGGCTATTTTCAAGTCTTGGTTTGTAGACTTTGAACTAAATTATGGGATTATGCCCTCAGATTGGAAAGTCTCACAGCTTGGCTCTATTGCGAAGATTTCAACAGAGGTATTTTCGCCTGCCAAGAACCCAAATGTTGAAGTAGAGCATTATAGTATTCCTGCTTATGACGAAAAGCGTTATCCGGTATTTGAAACTTCTAATGGTATTAAGAGCAATAAATACCGGCTATCATCAAATTCGGTAATGATTTCAAAGCTCAATCCCGATACCAAAAGAATTTGGAGACCTTACTGTATTTCCGATAATCCGATTTGTTCAACTGAGTTTATTGTATATGAACCAATAAATCCTTTGAATAGAGATTTTATTTACTCAATTATTGATAGTATAGGATTTTCAGCTTTTTTGTGTTCACATACTACGGGTTCAACAAATAGTAGGCAACGAGCTACTCCGAGTATTACTTTGACTTATGATATTATTGTACCGGATGAGAAAACTATCCAAGCTTTTTGCTCTATTGTATCTCCTATGTACGACACAATAGAGAATAACATCAAGGAAAATCAAAAACTCGCAGAAACTCGTGATAAATTATTACCCAAACTTATGTCTGGCGAGCTTGATGTCTCCAATATTGAACTTTAAGCCGCTAAATTATTGTTTAGCATATAACATACCCATAACTTCCGTGGGTGGCGGGAGTTAATATCGGGGGACTTCCGCCCCATAGTCGTTCTCTAAGAATAAAAAGGAGAATTGACTGTGAAACAAGATTTAATCAAAGATGTTGTTCAAGGAATGTTACCATACTTGAACAACGCACAAAGCGAAAAACTGCAAGAGGTGTTGCAATACACCCTTGCAAGGTATGAGGTAACGGAAAACAAGCAACAAGAGAATAACTCGGAGCAGAACTATGTGGAGCTGTTCCTATCGTCAAAGCGAATTGAGGGCTGCTCCGAGAAATCTCTTAAATACTACAAGGCAACTATCGAAGCTATGCTCTGTGAACTCAAAAAAGATGTCAAACACATTGTTACAGACGACATCAGAGGATACCTGACGGAATATCAGGAAAAGAAGAAATCAAGCAAGGTAACGATAGACAATATCCGCCGTATTCTCTCCAGCTTCTTCTCTTGGTTAGAGGACGAGGATTACATACTGAAAAGCCCGGTAAGACGCATACACAGAGTAAAAACTGGCACGAATATCAAGGAGACATACTCCGATGAAGCGTTAGAGCTTATGAGGGATAACTGCTCAGAGCTTCGAGACTTAGCGATTATTGATATGCTTGCTTCAACGGGTATGCGTGTTGGCGAAATGGTACTGCTTAATCGAAATGATATTGATTTCAACGAAAGAGAATGTATTGTTTTCGGTAAAGGCAGTAAGGAACGAGTGGTCTATTTTGACGCTCGCACAAAGATACATTTGCAGAACTATTTGGAGAGCAGGACGGACGACAATTCGGCGCTGTTTGTGTCGTTGAAATCACCACACGAAAGGCTGAAAATCGGCGGTGTTGAGGTTCGCCTTAGAGAATTTGGGAAGCAATTAGGTATTAACAAGGTACACCCGCATAAGTTCAGGCGTACACTTGCAACCGTGGCAATAGATAAAGGAATGCCCATTGAGCAATTGCAACAGCTCTTGGGGCATAGAAAGATAGATACGACCTTGCAATATGCAATGGTAAAACAGAGCAATGTTAAGATTGCCCATCGAAAATACATTGGATAGAGAGGAAAAGATTATGGCTGAATGGCAAACCGTTCGACTTGGAGAAATAGTTAAGACTAATCAAAGCACATATTCTCCAAAAGAAAATTGGCAGTTTGTAAATTACTTGGATACCGGAAATATCACAATGAATAAAATTGATGAAATTCAGAATATTAACACGGCTAAAGATAAGCTGCCAAGCAGAGCAAGAAGAAAGGTTAAAACAAATAGCATTATCTACTCGACTGTAAGACCAAACCAATTACACTATGGAATCATCAAGAAACAGCCTGATAACTTCTTAGTATCGACAGGTTTTACAGTAATTGATGTTAATTACGACAAGGCTGTGCCTGATTTCATTTATTATGCTTTGACCAAACAAGAGGTCACAGAACAACTTCAAGCTATTGCTGAGCAAAGTGTATCAGCGTATCCTTCTCTAAAACCTTCGGATATAGAAAATTTGGAGCTTATGCTTCCTGATAAAAAAACGCAGGAAAGAATTGTTGCTATACTAAGGTCGATAGACGAAAAAATTAAAGAGAATAATGCGATAAACAATAATTTAGCGGCTTAAATTTCGATGTCGGAAACATCAAGTTCGCCGGACATCAATTTTGGTAAAAGTGTGTCTCTTAATGAAGCAAGCTGTTCGCTCTGTTTACCGTTGGCAAAAACTTGACTGAATATTGAATTGCAGTAATCATCAAATTCCTGCACCTTATCAAATGGAGGAACGATAATTGGTTCAGTTTCAATAAACCCTGTGAAATCAAGATTTTTAATACCAGTAGTACCATTTTCATATGAAAAGAAAACACCTTTTTCATATAGATACTGCCAATAGTAATAAACAAAAAGACTATACCCATTTTTAGGTTTTATTGCTTTGCAGAAGTTTGTGCAAACCATACTGCTATCGTATCGGTCAAGCAATGACTGTGTAATTGCGGTACACCTTCCGGTGGATTGAGTAGGACTTCCGCCAGAAATTTCAACCACAATATCTCCTGCTTCAAGTTTCTTATTCGCAAGGTTCTTGGGAAGGATATATCTTGTTGGCATTTTTCCTTTGTTTCCTGCTTTTACCTCAGGTATATCCGCTCCTCTGATGCAATAAACCTTTTCCGTATTGTTACCTGTCGGTGCTTCTTTACCCCAGTCTCCATTTAGCGTTGACTGGATTAGTTTTCTGAATGTACCGGCTGACCAATCGACATTCTCAGGATTGTCAATAAACCATTTTTTGAACAAAGCTTGAGCTTGCTCCGCTAAATTATTGTTTATAAAGATAGGAGGGTCGGAAATGAATAGGTTTGATGATGAAGATAAGATAATATCTCAATTTCAGAGAGTAAACGACAATGAGGTTATGTTTGCCACTCAGTCTGAGACGATTGAAGCTGTTTATTTATCAATTCATACGGAAACCTTATGGAACAACTGGGTAAATAGTTCCGGTAAGTCTGACCCGCCACCTGATTATTATTCGCCAAAAGACGAACTGATGATGGATGTTATGCGAGTTGACGACCACGCTTTTGTAGATAAAAAGGGAAAAATTCAAAATCCGACAAACGCCGGAGAAAGCAAGCTTTATAAAGAATTTAAAGAAAGCGGCATACAAGAAATATTTCCTAATGCAGAACTCATAGTTAATGCCAAGACGCTTCTTCCGTCAGAGCAAGACCACAACTATTTGTTCTACAAATCAAATTTTGAGCGTGTAGTTTCTGAGCACATAAAAAAACTTCCGCTTTACCAAAGCAACCATATCGGTTACAAAACCGTTTTGTTTGTTATGGATGAGTCCTCTGCGTATCTTCAATGTGAAAACAATAAGCCGAATATGGATGAAGCACACGAAGGCGAAATGATAGCAGGAAAACCGCACTTTTTCTTTTGGGATGAAAACTTTGTAAATGTCTTTTTACATAGCGGAATTGATTACTTGATTTGGTATGCACCATACAAACTGCTCAGAACCTCACAAGGAATTTTTGAACTTCCTAAGGTTGTGATGTTTGACTGTAAAACCGGAAACTACGATAATTTAATCAAGTATAACGAAGAAAGAATATGCAGCTCCGAGCTGTGAAAAAGGAGAAATGAAAATGCCGGGATTATATACCGAAGCCGATTATGAAAATTCAGTAATCGAGCTGTTCAGAAATGATTTGGGATACGAGTACGCATACGGTCCCGATATTGAAAGAGACTTTTACAGTCCGTTATATGAGGAAGTTCTGCTTGACTCTCTGTACCGCTTGAACAGAGGGCTGCCTGATGACGCAATTCAGGACGCCTTATTCAAGCTCAAAAATTTTGAAAACGGAGAACTTGTGCAGAAAAACGCTGTTTTTATGGACTATCTGCAAAACGGTATCCCTGTTAGGTATTTTGTTGACGGTGAGGAACACTCTTCTATCGTCTATCTCGTTGACTACAAAAATCCCGACAATAACTCCTTTATCGTTGCTAATCAATGGACATTTATTGAAAACAGCAATAAACGTCCTGATGTAATTCTCTTTCTGAATGGTTTGCCGGTTGTATTGGTTGAGCTGAAATCTCCGTCCCGTGAAGAAACGGACGCTTCCGAAGCGTACAGGCAGCTTCGCAACTATATGCAGGAAATCCCGTCAATGTTTGTATATAACGCTATCTGTGTTATGAGCGACCAGTTGACCTCCAAAGCGGGTACGATCACCTCCGGTGAAGACCGCTTTATGGAGTGGAAAACAAAAGATGGTGATTATGAAAACACGCAGTATGCACAATTTGATACTTTCTTTGAGGGTATGTTCCAAAAGGCACGACTGCTTGATATAATCAAAAACTTTATTTGCTTTTCTAACGAGGGTATAAACTCGTTTAAGATACTCGCAGGGTATCATCAATATTTTGCGGTCAGAAAAGCGATTGAATCTACAAAGCACGCTACAGTTACCGACGGTAAAGGCGGTGTGTTTTGGCACACCCAAGGCAGCGGAAAGTCGCTATCTATGGTGTTCTATGCCCATTTGTTGCAAGAAGCGTTAGACAGCCCGACGATTGTTGTTATCACAGACAGAAACGACCTTGACGACCAGCTTTACGGTCAGTTTGCAAAGTGCAAAGACTTTTTAAGGCAAGAGCCAATGCACGCCGAGAGCAGAGAAAACTTAAAATCTCTCCTTGCCGGCAGACAGGCAAATGGCATTATTTTTACCACTATGCAAAAGTTTGAGGAGTCGCACGAAGCGTTATCCGAACGCCACAACATTGTGGTTATGGCAGACGAAGCGCACCGTGGACAATACGGACTGACCGAAACCGTGGACGCTAAAACTGGTAAGGTTAAAATCGGTACAGCTCGTGTTATCCGCAACACCTTGCCTAACGCTACATATATCGGCTTTACAGGCACTCCTATTTCTTCAAAAGACCGTAGCACCCGTGAGGTATTCGGTGACTATATCGACATTTACGATATGACACAGGCTGTCGAGGACGGAGCAACCCGCCCGGTTTATTACGAAAGCCGTGTAATTAAACTCAATCTTGACGAAGCAACGCTGCGGCTGATTGATACCGAGTATGATATTATGTCCGCCAACGCAGACGAAGAAGTTATCGAAAAGAGCAAGCGTGAACTCGGTCAGATGGAAGCAATCCTCGGCAATGATAACACTATCAATTCGCTTGTAAGCGATATACTCGACCACTACGAGAACAACAGAGAAAATCTGCTGACAGGTAAAGCAATGATTGTTGCTTACTCTCGTCCTATCGCTATGAAAATTTACAAGCGTATTTTAGAGTTGCGCCCTGCTTGGACAGAAAAAGTTGCAGTTGTTATGACTTCCGGCAACAATGACCCGGAAGAATGGCGTGAGATAATCGGTAATAAGCACCACAAGGACGAACTTGCAAAGAAATTCAAGGACAACAACAGTCCGCTTAAAATCGCAATCGTTGTAGATATGTGGCTCACAGGCTTTGATGTGCCGTCCCTTGCCACTATGTATGTTTACAAGCCAATGTCGGGACACAATCTTATGCAGGCTATTGCCCGTGTAAACCGTGTATTCCGTGACAAAGAGGGCGGTCTTGTTGTTGACTATGTGGGTATTGCAACAGCACTTAAAAAGGCTATGAACGATTACACCGCCCGTGATAAAAAGAATTACGGCGATACCGATGTTGCAAAGGTCGCATTCCCGAAATTCCAAGAAAAGCTGTACGTATGCCGTGATAAGTTCCACGGATTTGACTATTCCAAGTTTCAAACCGGCACAGACCTTGAAAGGTCTAAGACTATTAGCGGTGCTGTCAACTTCATTATGGGCAGAGAAAAAATTGACGATAAGGACTCGTTTGTAAAAGAAGCGCTTATGCTTCATCAGGCATTGTCTCTCTGCTCATCTATGGTTGATGAGGACGACCGTATCGAAGCAGCGTTCTTTGAGTCTGTGCGTGTACTTGTTTTAAGACTTGCCAATACAGGTGTCGGCAAAAAAATATCCTTGCCCGAAATGAACGCAAGGATTAACGAACTCTTAAAGCAGAGTATCAAGAGCGAAGGTGTTATCAACCTTTTCTCAGATATTAAAGAGGAATTCTCTCTCTTTGACCCGAAATTCTTGCAAGAAGTTGCGAATATGAAAGAAAAGAACCTTGCCGTCGAGCTTTTGAAAAAGTTGATTGCAGAGCAGGTTTCTGTTTACCGCAGGACAAATGTGGTTAAATCCGAAAAGTTCAGCGAGATTATGCAGCGTTCGCTCAATGCATATTTGAACGGTATGCTGACCAATGAAGAAGTCATTGAAGAAATGCTGAAGCTGGCAAAGCAGATTGCAGCAGCGCAAAAAGAGGGCGACCAACTCGGACTTACAGCCGATGAGCTTGCATTCTACGATGCCCTCACAAAGCCGCAGGCAATTAAGGACTTCTATGAAAACGACGAACTCATAGCCATTACAAAGGAGCTTGCCGATACTCTGCGCAGAAACAAGACGATTGATTGGCAAAAGCGTGAGTCAGCAAGAGCAAAAATGCGTATGCTCATTAAGAAACTTTTGAAAAAGCACAAGTACCCGCCGGAGGGTATGGACGACGCAGTTCAAACGGTTATGACCCAATGCGAACTTTGGACAGATAATATGATGGAAGCGTAGGTTGACGGAGAATGAATATGGATAAGAGATTTCAATGGACAGAATTTTATATGGAGTTGGCTTCTGCCCTACTTCCTTACAAAAACAATAGAAGCGAACTGATTGCCAAGCTCAAAACTATCTTTGCCGATGCCGGAATGAATTTTCCGTTTAAGGAAAGAGGGAAAGAAGTATATGAGGACATCTGCCCATTTACCGTTTTTGGCTCGTTCAACAAGGGTATAACAAATGCCAATCGCATAGCTTTGTTGGAACAATTTGCAAAGCAATTCTCGATTAAGGCTGCCGTACCGACTGAGTTTGACGGCATTCCGGTAGTAATGAATTTAAGTGCGTGGTTCTTTGCGTATAAAGAAAATCGTGGAGAACACGACATAGATAACCTTTGGGATTTGCTTGAAAAAGCAATCGCATATTCCGATGAAGCCTCCACAGATAATAAAAATGCTTTCATTGCTGCTTATGACACAGTTACAAAGCAGAAAATGATTAAATGGAATATAACGATGGGACTTTATTGGGCAAGACCATATACATTCATCAATTTGGACTCTACCAACAGAGCATTTATTACGGATGTGGACAATATGCCCCATTATTTCACGACCATATTCTCGGATATAAATAAAGGCTTACCCGACGGAAGAAACTATCTGTTTATGTGCGAGCAGGCAAAAAATGCTCTTAATCAGAAGGAATATGAGTATCACAGTTCCTATGCGTTTCAGGTTCTCAACGAAGATGGCTATAAGCAGGTTGCTACCGAA
>OLGE01003000.1_pt1 | contig 14060 bp, 8 predicted proteins | sample 1605151 | NCBI WGS metagenome assembly OLGE01 (sample SAMEA3888912, study PRJEB22519) | human gut metagenome | biome: human gut; feature: human-associated habitat; material: faeces | place: Denmark | collected 2010
GGGGCGGGCCGCCGAGGACGTCGGCCCCTACCATCGAAAGGATTCGGTGGGAACGCAGACAATCACCCCCCCACAGACGGGAAAATGTGCTATAGTTTGAACGTGGCCGGAGAAATCAACAGAACGCGGGGCATCGTCCTCGCCATCCATCCGTGGTCGCGGACAAGCCACGTGGTCGCGTGGCTCACGCCCGACCACGGCGTCGTCTCGACGCTCGTCAAGGGCGCCGTGCGCCCGAAGAGCGCCTTTCTCGGACAGTACGACCTCTTCTACACCTGCGACCTCCTCTACTACGCGCGCGCCTCGGGCGACCTCCACGCCCTACGGGAGGTGACGCCGACGAACCTGCGCGACGCCCTGCGCGGACACTGGCGCGAGACCTCGCTCGCGGGCTACGCCGCCCATCTCGTCCGCGCCCTCGCCCCCCCCGACGGCGAATCCGCCGCCTGGTTCGACTACCTCAACCAGTTCCTCGACACCCTCGTCCCCACCCCCGGCCAACGCCCGGCCACCCTTCTCGGCCCCCTCGTCTCCCTTGAAATGTCCATCCTCCGTCTTGCCGGGCTCGCCCCCGACTTCTCGGGGATGGATCCCGCCGCCGTCTGGACGCCCTTCGCGGTTGACCGCGGCCGCTGTGGCGAGGGTACGCGCACCCTGCGCCTCTCCCCCCGTACCGTCGCCGCGCTCCGCCGCCCCGACGCCGCCGCCACGTCGGCGGAAGCGCTCTCGGATGCCGTGCGCTTCCTCGGCGTCTTCCTCGCCTTCCACCTCGAACAGCCCCCCGACGTGCGCCGCGCCCTGCTGGCGGTCTTGAAAGATTAGATTAAGTCGCCGCTTCGCGGCTTTAAGTGGTTAAATCGCCGCTGCGCGGCTTTGAATTTGCGCTCCGCACAACGGGAGGGCCGTCATGGTTAAACCGCCGCTGCGCGGCTTTGAATTGCGCTTCGGGCCAACGGGAGGGCCGCGCTTGTCGCGGCCGGAGGGCTAACGGACGCGACAAGCGCGTCCCTCCCGTCATTCTGACGGCCCAACGGCATTTAAAGCCACGAAGCGGCGCTTTAACCATTTAAAGGCCGAAGGCCGGTTTAATCAAGCTTCACTCCGGCGAAAGCGGAGCCGATATTGGAGAACGAATCCGTTTTTCCGGCGTTTGCGCTCATCCAGTCGCGGACGTCCTGGGCCTCGGCCTCGGCGGCGATCTCCTCGGGGGAACGCGGCTTGAGGGGCTTTGTCTGCGTCTGGCGGATGGAGAGCGAAATGCGCTCGCGCGCCCAGTCGATCCCGATCACCTTCACGGTCACGAGGTCGCCCTCCCGCACGAAGTCGCCCGGATTGACGACCTTGTCCCACGAAATCTCGCGCACGGGCACTAGGCCCTCCACGCCGCCGAGATCGACGAACGCGCCGAAGTCCAGCACCTTCACGACGGTGCCGTTCAGGGTCTGCCCCTCCTCCAGCGTGTCGCGCAGGTAGTCCCGCGCCGCCTGGATCTCGCGCTCCTGCACGGCGCGGCGGCTCACGATCAGGTTCGCGCCCCGGTCGTCCTTGCCGTACTCCTGCACGAGGAACTGGAAGGTCTTGCCCACATACGGGTTCTCCGCGCCGTCGGGGAGGCGTTTGCGCATGCGCTCGATCTGGGAGTAGGGACAGAAGCCGCGCTGGCCGCCGATCGTCACCTCGTAGCCGCCCTTCACCTCCTTCTCGACTTTCCCTTCGAGCGCGAGGCCGTTGTTGAAGGCGTGCTGGATCGTCTGGTCCAGGGCGACGACGGCGGCGGACTCCGCCACGTCGGCCTTGGCGAAGAGGAAGGCGTCCTTCTGCATCGCGACGAACGAGACCTCGATCTCGTCGTTGCGCTTCACCGTCACCTCGCCCTCCGCGTCCGTGACGTCCTCGACGGGCAGGAGGCCCACGCTCTTCGCGTTCACATCCAGCGTCACGTAGGTCTCCCCCACGGTCACCACGCGCGCCCTCACCCGGTCGCCGGGGTTGAACCCTTTGCGATAGGACCTCAGCTGGTTGTCCAGCAGGGCGGCAAAATCCATCATCGAAGCTTTCTTGTCCATGATACCTCTTCTCGGTTCGTGAAAATCGTCCGAGTATTATACCACACCCCCTCGCCGTTCGTGTGAGGTAAAGGTTCAGCGCCACGCGCCGCTCCCGGCGCGTGGCGTCCGAACGGGCCCGGTCGCGCAGGAGCGCAACCCTCCCCCATGTGCGCGGCCCGTGGCGCGTCCGCGCGCGTTCAGCCGATCGCGTCGAGGCCTTCGGACAGGGCGGCGAGGATGTCGTCGGGGTGTTCGAGGCCGATCGAGAGGCGGATCAGCTCGGGCTGGAGGCCCTGTTTGCGCTGTTCCTCGTCGGAGACCTGCGAGTGCGTCGTGGAGGCCGGGTGGATGATGAGGCTCTTCGCATCGCCGACGTTCGCGAGGATCGAGAAGAGCGGCACGGCGTCCACCAGCTTGCGCGCCTCCGCACTGCCGCCCTTCACGCCGAAGACGACCATGCCGCCGGCGCCGTCCGGCAGGTACTTCTTCGCAAGCTCCGGTTCCGTCAGCGACGGGTAGCGCACCCATGCCACCTTCGGATGGTGGGCGAGGAATTCCGCGACCTTGAGCGCGTTGGAGGAGTGCTTCGCCGCGCGGAGCGGCAACGACTCGACCCCCTGCAGGAAGATCCACGCCGCGTCGGGGGCGAGCGTCGGACCCTGGTTGCGCAGCCCCACGGTGCGGAGGCGCAGGATGAACGCGAGGTTGAGCGGCAGGTCGTGCGCGAAGCGGAGGCCGTGATAGCCGCGGTCCGGCTCGTTGTAGAGCGCGAACTTCGGGTTGCGCCAGTTGAACGTGCCCGCGTCGATCACGACGCCGCCGATGCCCGCGCCGTGTCCGCCGATCCACTTCGAGAGCGAGTGGACGACGATGTCCGCGCCGTGTTCGATCGGACGCAGCAGCGTGGGGGGCGTGAAGGTCGCGTCCACGACGAGCGGCAGCTCGTGGCGATGGGCGATCTCCGCGTACTTCTCGATGTCCGCGATGCCAAGCGACGGGTTGCCGACCGTCTCGATGTAGACGAGGCGCGTCTTCTCGTTGATCGCCGCCTCCACCGCCGCGAAGTCGTTCACGTTCGTGAAGCGCACGGTGATGCCCTGCTGCGGCAGGATCGCGTCGAACTGCGTGAACGTGCCGCCGTAGAGGTTGTTCGCCGAGACGATCTCGTCGCCGCACTTCGCGATGTTGGTGATCGTGAAGTAGATGGCCGCCGTGCCGGAGGCGAGCGTCAGGGCCGCCACGCCGCCGTCCAGCGCCGCAAGGCGCTTCTCCAGGGCGTCGTTCGTCGGGTTCATGAGGCGGGCGTAGATGTTGCCCGGCACCTTGAGCGCGAACAGGTCCGCGCCGTGCTGCGAGTTGTCGAAGTTGAACGCCGTCGTGCGGTACACCGGCACGTTGCGCGCCTTGGTGTCGCTCTCGGGCACTTCCTGCCCCGCATGGACCGCGAGGGTTTCCAGGTGGTACTTTCTCTTCTGATCGCTCATGTCGTTGACTCCTCTCTCATGGACCCCCTTCCACGGGGGAACGCCAATAGTTTACCATTTAAGTAGTGTATACACAACCGAAAACTTACACATTTTTTCCATTGGCTTTTCAGATGGCGTTACGCGAGGAAGGCCAACGCCTCCAGGGCCGCGAGCGCCCCGTCGCCGGCGGCGATGACCGCCTGCTTGTAGCGGGGCCGCGCGCAGTCGCCGGCCGCGAAGACGCCCGGCACGGAGGTCCGCACGCCCGAGACGACGATGTAGCCCGCCGCATCCCGCGCAAGCGCGTCGCCGAGGAACGCCGTCTGCGGCACGCGCGCCGTGACGAGGAAGAGCCCGTCGCACGGGATCGGCGGCTTCCCGCCGCGCCGCGAGATGCCCGTCAGGTGCTTTCCGTCGCCGTCGAAGGACGCCACCTCGGCGGGCGGACACGTCGCGACGACCTCGGCCCCGCAGCGCGCAAGGTACGTCTCCGCGCCACGCACCGCCGGCCCCTCGCCCACCACGGCCACCTTCCTGCCCGCGTAGAACGCGCCGTCGCAGGTGAGGCATGCCGAAATGCCGCGCCCCCAGTACGACGCCTCGCCGGGCAGGTTCGTCTTCCGGGCCCCCGCGCCCGAGGCGACGATCACGGCCCTCGCCTCCAGCGTCTCGCCCATCAGCGTGGTGAGTTTCTTCACGGGCGCCGTGAAGTCCACGGACTCCACGGCGTCCAGCGCGAATCGCGCGCCCGCCTCCTCGGCCTGACGGCGCAGCGCCGCGATGATGTCCGCCCCCGCCACGGTTCCGGGGATGCCCGGATAGTTCGCGACGTGCTGCGTCTGCATGAGCTGCCCGCCCGGCTCCAGGCCCTCCAGCACGAGCGGCTTCACGCCCGCGCGCGCGGCGTAGAGGCCGGCGGTCAGTCCGGCGGGACCACTCCCGACGATGACGACGTTCTCCATGGGGCGTTCCCTTCCGTCGCCGTCAGGCGAGCTTCGCGAGAATTTCGTCCGGCTTCGTGAGCCCCACGAGCTGGTCGACGACCTGCCCGTCCTTGTAGAGGATCAGTGTGGGGATGGACATCACGCCGAAACGCGCCGCGAGGGCGGGCTCCTCGTCGACGTTCACCTTGAGGACTTCGATTTCGGGATGCTCCGGCACGAGCTTCTGGTCGATGAGCGCCCCCTGCATCTTGCACGGACCGCACCAGGTCGCCCAGAAGTCGACCAGCACCTTCCCCGTCTTGACCGCCTCGTCGTATCCCGCTTCCGTGATGTTGCGCACGCTCATGTCCAATCTCCTCTACTTGTTGACGTTTACGTTGGAGAGTATAGCACAATTGCGGTGCGGCGGACGGACGCGACAAGCGCGTCCCTCCCGCGCGTCCGCCCCCCCCGCCGAACGGACGCGACAAGCGCGTCCCTCCCGCTTAAAGCCGTGAAGCGGCGATTTTAACTACCGCAGGATCAGCATCGTGCCGCCGGAGGTGACGGTGGCGACGACCGTCTGCCCCTCGCACGTGAACTTCACGAGGCGTCCCGTCCCCACGCTGCCGCCCTTCCAGGCCACCGCGCCGAAACACGCGGCGTCGTCGAGGTGCGCCACGGCGGTCCGCGTCCCCACGGGCAGCGGCGCGGCGTCGGCCGCCACGCCGAAGTCCACGAACACCGTTTGGGCCGTCAGATCGGCGAACGTCAGCGCCTCCGTCGCGCCTGGCTCAACGGCGAGCGTCAGGGACGTGAAGACGCCTGAGAGCGTCCCCGTGCCCGCCACGCGCGTCCGCTCGGGCACCGTGCCCGGAAGGCAGCGCACCGTGCCCTCCGCGACGACGAGCCCGCCCGCGTTCACGAGCTTCGGCGTCGTCGCGCCCGTCTCGGAGAAGGAGAAGATCTTATTCCAGTTCGCGTCCTGGCTCACCGTAATCGCAAGGTCGTTCGTCAGGACGAGCGTGCCCGCTCCCGTCTTCGTGAACGTGCCCGTTCCGGCGAGCGGCAGGGCGAGCGCATGGCTCACGCCCGCGCCCACGCGCAGCTCGCCGCCGCCCGCGTCGGCGCGCAGGCACGTCGCCGTCGGCGTGCCCGCCGAAATGCCGCCGTCCTGCGTGAACGCCGCGAAGCCGCCGTCGAAGGCAAGCACCGCCTCCGTCTGGCCGTTCAGCGCGAGGAAGCGGGACGTCGTCAGGCCGCCGCCGCGCGCGAAGACGACCTCGCCCCGCGCCGAACCACCGAAGTAGACGCACTGGGGCAGGGCGACCTCCAGCGTGCCGCCGTCCTCGAAGCGCGCATCGAGCGTGTGCGAGAACCAGACGCCGCCCGACTGCGTCCAACCCGTGCGGCGGATCCGGCCGCCCGCGCCAACCCGCACGACCGGCGCCATGCCCGCGCCTCCGTCGGACGGGATGTTGAGCATCCAGGTGATGTCGAGCGTCCCGTTCGTGATCGCGAGCGACGGGCGCACCGTCTCGGCGTTTCCGTTCTTCTTGTTGAAGCCCACGTAGAGGCCGTTGCACGTCATGTCCGCATTGTCCAGCACGAGACACGCCCCCTTACTTCCGGCCACCGTCTGCTGGTCCATCAGCAAATGGAAGCCGCCGTTGCTCCCCTGGACGAACGTGACGTCCCGCAGGCGCAGCTCGGGTGCCGTCGCCGACGGCCAGCCGCTGCCGCCGATCGAACCCTGGTGCTCCTGCTTCACGGTCGAGGCCGCCTTGCCCGCGCCGACGATCTCCACGCACCCGTCCAGAACGGAGAACTGCCCCGCGCCGTCCCAGTTCGCGACCTCGCCCGCCGCAGACGGCGCGAAGTCGCCCTTGACGTCCTCGTTGCCCTTGCGCGGCGACGCCTTCCAGACGCTCAGCGTCGTCGTGCCGGACGGCACCTGCAGCGTGAGCGTTCCCGCGCCCGTCTTGACGAGGCCCGCGTCGCCCTGCGCAAACGCCATCCTGAAGTCCCTGAACGTCAGGTCGCCCACGATGTCGAACACGCACGGCAGCTCGCCCAGCAACGTCACCGGCCGCCGCACCGCCGCCGCCTCGCCCGTGTAGCGGAACGTGTTGTTGCTGAGCGTCAGCGCGGCGGCGGACGTCGTGTCGGCGCCCAGCGCCGCACCGGACGTGAAGACGGTCCGTCCCCCCACGAGCCGCCAGTCGCTCTGCATCGTCGCCCCCTGGTCGCCGCGCACGGTCAGTTCGCCCGCCCCGCGCTTCTCGAACGTTCCGCCCACGCCCAGGAGCGGAACCGCCCAATCGAGCGACGCGCCCTCCGGCACGTCCACGCCCGCGCCGACCTGGATCGGCCCCTCGCCCGTCACCGCCACGGACGCGCCCGCGCCCACCGCGAGCGACCGCACGGCGGCAAGGTCCGCCACCTCCAGCGTCGCCGACGCCGCCACGGTCACGTCGTCGCCGCCCGTCGGCACGGCGGCGGGCTCCCAGCTCCCCGCCTCGTGCCAGGACGTGCCCGCCGCGCCCGTCCACGTCCGCGCACCCGCCACCGCCTCCGTGACCGTCAGGCTCACCGTGCCGTCTTCCGCCCCCGTGAACGCATACGCCTTGCCGTCCTCGCCGTTCACTACGACGAGACGCGCGAGCTGCTGGCCCGTCAGCGGCGTCGTCAGCTTCAGGACCGCACGGGGCGTCCCCAACTCGGATGCGGCGGGCGCCATCAGGCACAGTTCCCCGTCGAAGGCAATCTCGTCGGCGGTCAGGCACCCCTCCTCCGGCAGCACGAGGCACACCCCGCGCGCCAGGGAGAGGCGGCGGCCGAAGCGCGTCGCGCCCGCCGCGAAGGCAAGGCGGCCCGCCGCCACGTGCGTGCGCGGGTGGTCCGAATCGCGGCGCACGGTGAGCGTCCCCGGCCCCGTCTTCGTGAACGTCGCCTCCGACACGACGTCCGCCGCCGTGAACGCCTGGTCGATCACCACGTCATGCCGCCCGGTGTCGAACGTGAGGCCGCGCGCGCCCAGCGTCGCGCGACAGCCGGAGAGGTAGGGGACGGGCAGCGGTCCCGCGCCGGCCGCCACGAGCGTTCCGCCGTCCGCCGCCAGGCCGAGGCCCGCCTCCTCCGTTTCCGGAATCGCGCCGAAGACCGCCCGCATGGAGAGGACGGCCTCGTCCGCCAGCGAGATCGACGCCGCCCCCGCCGTCGGGCATTTGTTCGTGACGTATGACCATTGGCCGCCCTCCAGGCGCGCCCGCCCCGCGAGGGCGATCTCCGCCCGCGCCGCCGCGCTCCCATACGTCATCTCCACGCACGCCCAGTCGCCCAACGTCAGCACGGCGTCGTCGGCCATCTCCAGCCGTCCGAAGGCGGATTCCGCCCCCGTCGCGAGCGTGAGCCAGTTGCCCGTCTTGAGGCCGCACGTCACGCGCCCGCGGTCCTTCACCGTCATGACGCCCGTCGCATACGGGCCGGAACCGAGCGCCAGCACGCCGCCGCACGCGAAGCGCCCGTCGTCCTGCACGACGAGGCGCCCGACAGCGTTGGTCCCGACGCCCAGATAGACACTCCCCCCGCCGGATGCCGTGCTGCGCGTCAGGTAGGCGGCGTCTCCCGCCACCGTCACGATGCCCGTCGCGCACTGCGTACGCCCCACGAACGTCGCGTTATGCGCGTAGAACGTCGCCGCATCGTGCAGCGTGATCGTCCCCTGGTTGCGCAGGTTCGGGAAGATCTCTGAGCCCGCGCCGAGATAGGCCGCATTCGTGACCTCCATCCGGGACGTTCCGAACAAATCAAGCAGGCCGTGGCTAAGGCCGTTCTGGGACTGTGTGCTCCGCGCGCCCAGCTGGAGCGACCCGCGCACGGCCACGGCCGCGTCGTTCGTGAGGACGAACCAGGTGGATCCGCCGCCAGAGTTCCCGTCCTTCAACACGAGGTCGGCGAGCGTGTGCCGCCCGCCGAGGACCGTCGTCGTCGTGCGCGCGTTGCCGCGCTGCCGGAACGCCGCCCACGCCCCCGACTCAAGCCGCGCCCCGGGATGGATGAAGAAGTCCACCGTGCCGCCCGCCGAGCCGAGGTAGAGGTCCTTTGAGAAGGTGAACGTGCCCGACAGGAGGTCGAACGTCTGGCGGGTCGCGGCCTCGGACGTCCAGGTGAACAGCGCGTCCGCGAATCCCCAGACGGGATCCGTGTTCGCCACGTTGTAGGCGCAGTTCTCGAAGTTGAACACGTGCTGCCCGCCCACATTGGCCGCAAACGGCGAACACCACCAGTTGTTCACGCTCTTGACGCCCGTCTTCCGCCAGAACGTGCCGCGCGTGTCGAGCGTGAGCGTGTGGCGTCCCGCGCCGGCGCCGAGGAAGATGGTGCCGGAGTTCTCGACAAGGCCCTCCGCCGGCGCGCGCACCGTCACGTCGTTCTGCTGGAAGCTGATGACGCCGTACTTGCCGTCCGCGCCGTTGGCCGGCAGCTCGCCGCCCGTCCAGTTGGCGGCATCGCTGTAGACGCCGTCCGTCACGGCGGCCAGCCAGGCCACGCGCTTGTCCGCGCCGATCGGATCCGCCGCCCGCGCCGCCAGAACCGTTCCCAGGGCCAGAAGCCCGAGCGTCCATGTCCGTCCCGTCGTGTCCATGTCTCACCTCGCCGTTCGTTGTTCCAGATTGCGCACGCGCAATCCACGTCCTTGTGAAGCCAGCGAAAGTAGTATAAACCGTGCCCCCCCCCTGTCAATTGCGAATTTTGAAAAAATACAAAAAAATTTCCGGCGCGCGGCCATGCGGACGCGCGCCGTCCGGGCTTGGTGCCGCCATCCCGGCGCGGGACGACGGCGCAGGCTCGTGCGGACCCTACTCGAACAGCCAGGTCGAGAGGTAGCGCTCGCCCGTGTCCGGCAACAGCGCCACGATCGTCTTGCCCGCGTATTCGGGCTTCTGCGCGAGTTCCAGCGCCGCATAGGCCGCCGCGCCGGACGAGATGCCGACGAGCAGGCCCTCCTGCGCCGCAAGCGCCCGCGCCGTCTTGCCCGCGTTCTCGGACGAGACCGGGATCACGCCGTCGTAGACCGCCGTGTCGAGCGTCTTCGGGACGAATCCCGCGCCGATGCCCTGGATCTTGTGCGGCCCCGCCTTGCCCTGCGACAGCACCGGGCTCGTGTCCGGCTCGACGGCGAACACCTTCACGCCGGGTTTCTGCGCCTTCAGGTAGTGCCCCACGCCCGAGAGCGTGCCGCCCGTCCCGACGCCCGCCACGAACACGTCGACCGCGCCGTCCGTGTCCGCGTAGATCTCCGGACCCGTCGTCGCCGCGTGCTGCGCGGGATTGGCCTGGTTCTCGAACTGCTGCAGGATCACCGCACCCGGCGTCGCCGCCTTCAGTTCGCTCGCCTTCGCGATCGCCCCCTTCATGCCCTCTGAACCCGGCGTGAGCACGATTTCCGCACCGTACGCGGCCGCGAGCTTGCGGCGCTCGATGGACATCGTCTCGGGCATCGTGAGGATGAGGTGGTACCCCTTCACCGCCGAGACGAGCGCGAGCCCCACGCCCGTGTTGCCGCTCGTCGGCTCGATGATCGTCGCGCCCGGCTTGAGCGTGCCGTCCTTCTCCGCCGCCACGATCATCGCCGCCGCGATGCGGTCCTTCACGCTGCCGCCCGGGTTGAAGAACTCGACCTTCACGAGCACCTTCGCCCCGCCCTTGTTCGTCCGGTCCGACAGCTCCACCAGCGGCGTGCCACCGACCTTCTCCAGAATGTTTTTATAGATTCGTGCCATTTCAGTTACCGCCTTTCCTTTGTAAGTCTACCTTCTTGGTAGGAAACGCCGTACAGTGTATCACACCCGCCGTCGGTTTGTCTACCGAAAAAGTAGATTTTATTTAAGCCCGTAAAGCGTACTCGGCACGCGGGCCGCCGGGGACACCATCGGGAACGCCACGGCCACGCGGGCCGCCGAGGACGTCGGCCCCTACCACGGTATCACATGGCGCCGGCCCGTACCACGCACACATGGTAGGGCGCGACGTCCTCGGCGCGCCGCGCACACGGGGACGCCAACGGGGACGCCATCGGGAACGCCACGGCCACGCGGGCCGCCGGGGACGTCGGCCCCTCCCACGCACGCCCTCCCGAGGGCGCGGCGGATCTTCACCTGTCACCTGTCGGACGTGCGCTCCCGCGTCATCAGCCGCACGGGGCCCTCAAGGCCCGCCGGGACGAGCGGGTCGCCCTTGGCGTAGGGGCGGCAGGTGGAGAACGCGATACGGCCGCCGGGGGCCGGCCGCCCCGCACGGAACCAGTCCGGCCACACGGCGAGGAGGCGCGTCGTCTCGGGATGTCCCGGCGACGTCTTCCATTCGCCCTCCACGGGCAGGTCCTCGTCGCCGACGAGGCGGTTCACCCAGCGGTTCGCCACCTGCACCTCGACCGTGTTCTCGCCCGCGCGCAGCGCCCCCGCCACCTCCACGCGGAACGGCGTATGCCAGGCGAAACCGCAGTCCTTGCCGTTCACGAAGACGCGCGCGACGTCGTGGACGCCGCCCAGGTCGAGCCAGGCGTGCGCGGGGGGCACATCGAGGCGAAACGTCCGGCGGTACGTCGCCGTGCCGGAGAAGTGGCGGATGCCCGCGTTGTCCGACAGGTCGAAGCGCGCCAGGCGCGGGAGAGGGATCTCGCCCGCCGGCGCGCCGCGCCCGGGCTGGAAGACGACCGTCCATCCCCCGGAGAGGTCGGCCACGGCTTTCGGTTCGCCCTGCGGGAGCGGCGGCGCGCCCGCGCCACCGTCGCGGCGGAAGACGACGAAGACCGATTCGGTGGGCGCGAGCCAGAGCGGCACCGCCGTGACGCCGTTCCCGAGCGGACGACAGCCCGGCACGGAGAAGCGCGAACCGTCGTCGGCGTTCCAGAACTCGACCGCGCCCGTCGCGCGGAAGCGCGCCGTTCCGTCCATACGCGCACCGGCCTTCGTCGCGACGTTCGCGACGAAGTAGACATCGCGGTCCGGCAGGGCACGGTGGATGAACTTCACGTCCGCGCCGGACGGCGGCGCGTCGAACGCGAAGTCCGGCGGCACGGCGAGGCGCGCCAGCACGTCCGCGAGGTCAAGGCCGCGCCACACGCGCCCCTTCCCGATTCGTTTCTCGACGGCGCCGGCGGCAAAGCCGTCCCACAGGCGGGCGGCGAGGCGGGCCACCTCGGCGTCGCACGCGGGATAGTCCACGAGGCCGAAGGCGCGCGTCGGGCGCGGCCCCAGCCACACCTCCGCCCCCGCCTCGACGAGCGCAAGCGCCGCGCGCAGGTAGGACGGGGACGGCTCCTCGGCCTGCGGCAGGGCGAGGAGGCGGTAGGTCATGCCGCTCGGCAGCGCAATGCGTCCGTCCCGCACGGTCACGCCGTTCATGAAGAGATCCGCGCCGCAGCAGTTGCCCTTCCAGCCGAACGGCAGCTCGGGCCGCCAGTCGGCCTTCACGGGCACGTTCTCGCGCGTGACGTAGAGGACATCCGCGACGCCCCGCCCCTGCTGGAGGAGAAACTGCGCGCGTCCGAGGTAGCCAAGCCAGCCGGGGTAGAACTCCCAGAGCGTGTTGTGGCGGTTGAAGTGGAACCCCCAGGGGCCCATCGTCACGCCGGGGCCGGGCGTATCGAACGGCTGATGCGCGTAGGAATGGAAGACGAAGCGGTTCACGCCCGCGCAGAAGGCGGCGTCGCCCTGCACCTTGTGGTCTTCGGGGTAGCTCGTCCAGGCGGCGGACTTGTCGCCGGAGGTGAAGGTCTCCGTCTGGACATAGCGCCGCGCGTAGACGTCGCCGAGGTTCCCCGCGAGGCGGGCCGTGCCGAGGCTGTCCGGCGCACCGTGCCAGAACTCGCCCATCGGCACGTCCGCCGCCCGGCCGAGGCGCATCTCGTCGAACGGCCCCACATAGGGTTCGTTCTCGAAGAGAAGCCCCTTCGCGTGGCAGACGGACGCGAAGTAGTCGCCGTACACCTCGGCGTAGAGCGTCGAGACAAGCCAGCGGAAGTCCTGCAGGAACCGTTCGGTCACGTCGGCGTCCGTGACGTAGCGCCCGGTGAGCGCGGGCAGGAAAGGTTCGATCGCATAGCCGCGCCGCGCGCGGAACGTCTTCTCCATGCCGTCCGTCCAGTTCTGCGCCCCCACCTCGTAGCTGTCCACGAGCGTGTACTTGAAGGCCTTCACGCCCGTCTGCCGCGCGTCGTCCATGATGCGCGTCATCATGCCGCCCAGGGCGGCGTCCACGCCCGCGCGGGAGAGCTTGTCGCATTCAAGGCCGTGCGCCTCGGGATTGACGGGGTGGTTGCCGCTCCTGCGGGCGACCATCATGAAGCGCAGAACCGTCCAGCTTCCCGGCGCGGGCGGCGTCCAGGCGAGCGTCCCGTCGGGGGCCATCTTGTCCGAAACGACCTGGACGCGCGCGCGGTCAACGGCGCTCTCCGCGCGGCACGGCTGGACGTTCGTCGGCACGTAGGGGATGTCCGCGAAGGCGTTGCGGAAGAAGACGTGGTACGCCTTGCGCGAGGCGTGCGGCACGCGCTCGCCGGGGGCGAAGTCCACGCCCCGGATGGCGGCCCAGCCCGTGTTCGTGCGGCCCACCCGGCGGAAGACGACGCGCAGATGGCGCGTCGTGACGGGCGGGAAGGAGAAGACCGTCGGATCCTCCTTCTGGGTCGAGTCCGACACGTAGTGCGTGCGCCAGGCCGTCCCGTCGTCGGAGACGCGGAACGCGCACGTGACCTGGTTGTTGAGATGGTACTGCGCGAACTGCGGACCGATCCGCATGCGCACCGTCCCGATCTCCACCGGCGCGCGGAACGCATACTCCAGCCACTGCTCGGTCTTCGCGCCCTGCGTGCCGACGACCCACGCGCAGCCCTTCGGGACGGCGGGCGTCTTGAGCGCGGCGTCGAGATGGACATTCGTCGCGACGGGCGTATAGGCGCCCACGTCGTAGGCGTCGCCCGGCACGGAGGGGAACGCGACGACCGCGACGTCGCGGGAGAACCCGACGGGACTCGGACACGCGGGCAGGCGCACGCGCACGGGCGCGCCGCCCGTCACGACCGTCTCCGTCCAGCACATCATCTTCATCGCGTTCTCGGGCTTGATCCACGGCCCGCCGGACGAACTCCATCCGGGGCAGTTGTGGAACGAGAGCGACAGCCCCAGCCGGTCGGCCTCGCGCCCCGCCCAGTTCACCATCCCGTACCATTCGGGCGAAAGGCTCTTCACGGTCCCCTTGTCGTGCCGGAACTCCGCGATGTCGAGGATCGTCGCGCCGCCAAGGCCCGCCCGCTTCATCGCCTCCAGGTCCTTCGTGATGCCCGCGCGCGAGATGTTGTTGTCCATCCAGTGCCACCACGTGCGCGGCCGCGACTCGGCGGGCGGGTCCGCGAACCCCTCCGCCAACGCATCCGCGCCACACGCCATCCCGGCAACGCCAAGGGAAAACATGCACACCAAAGACAAAAGAGACGACAATTCTTTCTTCATGTTTCCAAGTATAGCATATCGCCCCTCGGTTGGGTTGGGTGTTCGGTTGCCGTGGGTGCACCGAGAGATTTATGCAGCCACCCCACATTTCCCGCTTGATTTTCGCAT
>OLGE01003001.1_pt1 | contig 14057 bp, 12 predicted proteins | sample 1605151 | NCBI WGS metagenome assembly OLGE01 (sample SAMEA3888912, study PRJEB22519) | human gut metagenome | biome: human gut; feature: human-associated habitat; material: faeces | place: Denmark | collected 2010
GAGGAAACACCATGAGAGAAGTTTATCTAGAGGGCCGGCTGATGACCGACCGTGCCGCGGCGCATGCAGAGATCAAGAATAAGCTATCCTTGCCGGAGTATTATGGTGCCAATTTGGATGCTCTGTGGGATTGCCTGATCGAAATAGGAGAGGAGACGGTTATTACAGTCCGTCATCCAGGCGCTATGTTTTCTGCCCTGCGGGAATATGGCTGCCGTTTGCTGATGACATTTTTTGAGGCAGAAAAAGAAAACCCTGTTCTACACATTATCATTGGGACCCACACAGCCAACCGAGAGGAGGAAACTGAATGAGTGCTGTTCATTTTCCAAAGGGCTTTGCTCTTGGGGCAGCTTCCGCTGCTACCCAAATTGATGGCGACTGCAAGGAAAGCAACTGGTATGAGTGGTACAAAAATGGAAAGATAAAGGATAACAGCAATCCCAATATCGCAACTGACCATCGCGGCCATTTGGAGGAAGATACCCGTCTAATGGCGGAAATGGGAATTCGTCACTACCGCTTTGGGCTGGAGTGGGCCCGACTGGAGCCGCAGGAGGGCCAGTTTTCGCAGGAAGAGATTGAAAAGGTGCGAGAGGAAATTACGCTGCTGCACCAAAATGGCATTCATGTGCTGCTTACCCTGCATCATTTCTCCAATCCTCTGTGGTTTGAGCATCAGGGCGGCTTTTTGGGCAAAAATGCCGTAAAGAGGTACCTTGCCATGGTGGAATTTGCTGTGCGCCACCTTGGTGATCTGGTGGATGAATATGTTACCATCAATGAACCAAATGTCTATGCGGTCTGCGGTTATTTGGGGGCAGGCTTCCCCCCTGGGGAATTCAATATCTCCCATGCTCTGCGGGTAATGAAGGTGATGGGCGAATGCCACCGTCGGGCTTACCGGTTAATTCATAATATCCATGAAGAACTGGGCTATGCCGAACCCAAGGTTGGCCTAGCCATGCATATGCGCGCCTTTGTGCCGTACAATGCGAAAAATTTGTGGCATCGCATTGCTTGCCGCATTTCGGAATACAACTTCCAGACTAAGTTGAACAAAACCTATATGCTGGGCCCCGAGGGCCCCTACGCCGATTTTTTGGGCCTCAATTATTATGCTCGTACTGCTACCTCCGGCTTGGGGGATGGTACTTTGCCGAATGTTCCGGTGAATGATCTAGGCTGGGAGATCTACCCGGCCGGCATTGTGGAGTGCTGCCAAAAACTCCACGCCCTTCTGCCGGAATTGCCCATTTATATCACCGAAAACGGTACGGCCGATAATAATGATGCATTCCGCCGTCGTTATCTTTATGAGCATCTCAAGGTTCTTTCGGAAAGTGGTCTGCCCGTCACCCGCTATTACCACTGGTGCTTTGTGGATAACTTCGAATGGCTGGAGGGCTTTACTGCCCGCTTTGGTCTTGTGCATTTCGATACCGATACTCATGCCCGCACCATCAAAAAGAGCGGAGAGTTCTATGCCCGTATGATTGCGGAGCATGGTATCACCGGAGAAATGGCGGCAGAGGTGGAAAAGGAGGTCTATCCCAATGGCTGATACCCCTTGGTGGAAGCAAAAAGTTATTTATCAGATCTATCCCATGAGTTTTTGCGATAGCAATGGTGATGGTATTGGCGACCTACCGGGTATCATTTCCCGGCTGGATTATCTGCAAAAGCTCGGTGTCGGCGCCCTGTGGCTTTCACCAGTCTATCCCTCACCCAATAAGGATAACGGCTATGATATCAGCGATTACTGCAATATCCACCCCAATTATGGTACGCTGCAGGATATGGATACCCTCATTGCAGAAGCAAAAAAGCGGGACATCCGCATTATTATGGATCTTGTTATCAACCACACCAGCGATCAGCATGAATGGTTCCAGAAGAGCCGCCGCCGCATAGAACCCTACACCGATTATTATATCTGGCGGAAAGGGGAAAAGGGCAAAAAGCCCACCAACTGGGGTAATTTCTTCGGTGGAGATTGCTGGGAGTACGATGACCTGCGTGGGGAATATTATCTTCATCTTTTCGCTAAGGAACAGCCTGACCTCAACTATCACAATGAAGCAGTCATCGAAGCGATTGAAGAAGTCATGCATTTTTGGCTGGAGCGGGGTGTGGCAGGCTTCCGTTGCGATGTCATCAATATCATCTACAAGGAAGCCATCAAAAACGGTAAGTGGCGTCCTGCCCTCACCGGCAGCGAGTATTATCTCTCCACCCCCGGCTGCCATCGGGTGCTGCACCGTCTCCATGAAGATGTGCTCGCCAAGTATGATGCCTTTACGGTAGGGGAGACGGTTTTTGTTACGCCTAAAATGGCGGATGACCTAGTCAATCCCGCCCGTTGGGAACTTTCCACGGTATTTGCCTTTGAGCACATGGAAACCGACTGCTATAAAATCAAATGGTTTCTGCGCCGTTTTAGTCCGGATCGATTCTTTGCCTGCTTGACCAAGTGGCAGAAGGCTCTGCCGTGGAACACCGTCTACCTCGAAAATCACGATCAGCCCCGCTCTGTCTCCCGCTACGGCAACGATACCAAGTACCACGATGAAAGCGCTAAGGCGCTGGCAACACTGGTGCTTACCCTGCGGGGAACGCCCTTTTTGTATGAGGGGCAGGAGATCGGTATGACCAATTTCGATTTCTCCGACATGGAAAAGGTACAGGATGTGGAATCCATCAATATCTGGAATATGGGCAAGCAGCTGCATCTGCCGCATTCGCTGCGCTGGCGCATGATAAAAACCAAGAGCCGGGATAATGCCCGCACCCCCATGCAGTGGAATGATAGCCCCAATGCAGGCTTTACTACTGGTACGCCGTGGCTTTCGGTCAATGGCAATTATCCCCGTATCAATGTAGCAGAGCAGGAGAATGCGCCAAACTCTGTTTTAGCGTATTACCGGCAGTTGATTGCTTTCCGTAATGGCAGTGAGATTCTACAAGCAGGTGATTTTTCCGAATTATATCGTAAGGATGGAGTTTATGCCTATCGCCGCAGTCTAAATGTCGAAAGCCTTATTGTTGTTATCAGCCTTTCTACAAAGGAACGACCCAATCCCGTTTCAGGCACCGTTGTCCTTTCCAACTACGGTCGGCAGGAAAGTCCCGCCTGCCTTTCTCCTTATGAAGCACTCATTCTGCGGGAGGTGTAGGCTATGAGACATATCACTCAGCAGGAAAATACCTTTCTGCTTTCCACCGCTCATACTGCTATGCTGCTTCAAATTACAAAGTACGGTCATGTGGAACTGCTGCATTACGGCATGCCGGTATCCATAGAAGACGCAGCGGCCTTGGCAGCCCGCCGTACTATGCCCTATGGCAGCCAGGTGATGTATACCGAAGAAGACCCCACCTACTGCCTCGATAATATTCCTCTGCTTTGGTCAGGGGCGGGTAAGGGCGATTTTCGCATTTCTCCCATTGAACTGGAACTGCCGGATGGCACCATCACCACCGACTTTATCTACGATGGCTGTACCCTCCGTGCAGGGACGCTGCCCGCTGTGGGGTTGCCTGCTGCCTACGATGAAAGCGGTGAAGCGGAAACGCTGGTGCTTTCCCTCAGGGAAAAGAAATTTGCCCTGCGGCTGGAGATTATCTTCACCGTGTTTCCAGCAGCGGATGCCATCACCCGTCGCACTGTTCTTTACAATGACGAAACTGTTCCAATTACTGTTCGCAGTCTGATGAGTCAGCAGATCGATTTCCCACAGCGGGAGTATGAGATGCTTACCCTTGATGGTGACTGGATCAGTGAAACGCATGTGCATACCCGGTCGGTGCAGCCGGGGCGGCTGGTCAATGAAAGCACCACCGGCTTTTCCTCCAACCGGCACAATCCCGGCGTGATCCTACTGGAACAGGGAACAGGAGAGAATACCGGTCTTGCCTATGGCTTTAATCTATTGTATAGCGGCAGCCATTACACCGCTGTGGAGCGTTCTCCGCGTGACTTTGTCCGGATTGTCTCCGGTATCCAGCCGCAGGGCTTTTGCTGGCGGCTTCCCGCAGGGGAAATTTTCCGTGCACCGGAAGCAGTGATGACTTTTTCCAATGAGGGCATGAATGGCCTTAGCGGCAATTTTCATCGCTTTGTACGGCAGCATATCCTGCATGGAAATTGGAAGGAAAAACCTCGTCCGGTCTTGCTTAATAACTGGGAGGCGTACTTCTTTGATTTTACCGAAGCGAAATTGCTTTCCCTCGCCAAACAGGCCAAAGCGGTCGGCGTCGAGCTGTTTGTTTTGGATGATGGCTGGTTTGGTGAGCGAAACAGCGATACAGCGGGTCTTGGCGATTATACCGTCAACCGCAAAAAACTCCCCGGTGGCATCGAAGGCCTGGCGCAGAAGATCACAACGATGGGCCTTCGCTTCGGCTTATGGTTTGAACCGGAATCTGTTAATCTGGAGAGTGAGTTGTACCGCACCCACCCAGAGTGGGCTTTACAGCAGCCGGGACGGCAGCCCTCTATGGGACGGCACCAGCTCCTGCTTGATCTTACCCGTCCTGAGGTGCGGGATTATATCGTTCACCACATTACCCATCTTTTGGACCATTGCCCCATCACCTATGTCAAGTGGGATATGAATCGAAATATTACAGAAATCGGTTCTGCCACGCTGCCCGCAAACCGTCAACAGGAGCTTCCTCATCGCTATATGCTGGGACTGTACAGCATTTTGGAACGGTTGGTCACAGCTTTCCCAGACGTGCTGTTCGAGGGCTGTGCGGGTGGCGGCGGACGCTTTGACGCAGGAATGCTCTATTACTTCCCACAATACTGGACGAGCGACGACACGGACGCCATCGAACGCCTGTACATCCAGCACGGCACGAGTCTCGTCATGCCAGCCTGCACGATGGGCGCACATGTTTCCGCCGTGCCGAACCATCAGGTGCATCGCACAACGCCGCTTCAAACAAGAGGCCATATTGCAATGGCTGGTCAGTTCGGCTACGAGATGGATCTCGGCAAGCTGTCCGAAGAAGAAACGGAGCTTGTCCGGCAGCAGATCCGGCAGTACAAAGAAATCCGAAGCACCATCCATTTCGGCGATCTGTATCGCCTGCGCTCCCCGTTTGAGGGCGAGAATACTGCATGGGAGTATGTTTCTGCTGACCTGAAACAGATCGTTTTGATCTATTGCACCATTCACGCCCATGTAATAACCGGAATGACGCAGATTCGTTTTGAGGGTCTAAAGGAAAACGCACAGTACCGGAACACGGAAACCGGCGAGATCTACGACGGTGACTTTCTGATGAACGTCGGGCTGTATCTGTCGGACAGCAAAGACTACGCGACCAAGCTGATGACATTTGAATTGTGCTGAATCGGGAGGAATTGATTTGAAACGTTCTGAGATCAACAAAGCCTTAAAAGAACTCGAAGCCATGTGCACGCGGGAGCATTGTTATCTGCCGCCGTTCTGCCACTTCACGCCAGAAGAATGGCAATCGAAAGGGCACGAATATGACGAAGTCCGTGACTGTAACGGGCGCAAAGATCATCTGATGAAGCAATGGCTTAACGATTCCGGTACCAGATTTCTCTGTGTTCACGGGAACCACGAAATGCGGCCAGTCAATATTTCTGGATATATTGAAACCGAATGGTGCGGAGGCAAGGGATGGCTGCAGCCAGAATATCTGAACCTGATTTTTGCCAAGGACGGCGAGATCTATACGATGAACGGTTTGCAGTATCTCGTAATTGGTGGTGCATACAGCGTAGATAAGTACTACCGCTTAAGCCGCAGCTGGAGCTGGTGGTCGGACGAGCATCCATCTCCGGAGATTAAAGCTTATGTTGAGCAGCAGATTCGCGAGAAACAGTTCGACATTGTTCTGTCCCATACCTGCCCATTCAAATATGAGCCAACAGAGATGTTTCTTGGCGGCATTGATCAGCGTACAGTGGACGACAGCACCGAGAGATGGCTTGACACAATCGAGGAATCCATTCAATACAAAGCGTGGTTCTGCGGACACTGGCATACGGACAAGCGAATCGATAAAATGCATTTCCTGTTCCGTAGCTTTGAGTCAGATGAACAGTTCAAAAGATAACGGAGGATTATAGCATGAGAAAAATACCGGCAGTTTCCGAAATGGAGCATATATGACCTTGCCTACACGCAGTACTCCCATGCCGTCGACGAAGTGATCTCAGGTCGCCTTACCGACGAAAAACAGATCGAGCATATTCTCGACGGTATCATTGACTTTGGAGATGATCTCCGCTTCTTGGAGCTCTCCAAGAGACTGTGCCGCCATATTTATTATGAATATCCGCAGCTTGTTGGAAGTTTCGTTCATATGTACAGAGCGCTGTTTGAGGAAAAGGAGGACGAAGATGGAATTGGTGACGATTGAGGTCAAGCTCCCAAAAGAAGTTTATGACAGCGCTTCGGAAATTCTGGCAAAGCAGGGCTTAACCATGGAAGATGCGTTGATTCTCTTTTTGAAGGAAACGGTCAGGCTTGGGAGGATTCCATTTGATTATACGGAGGAAGATCTTGAGGAAGCACGAAAATGGGAGAGAATCGTAAACGATGACGTACAGGATACTGGAGGTGAAGAAACGTGCATGGTAAATTGACGCAGCCAAAAATAGATGGGTATATCAGCTGGCTCCGGCGAAATGACCACTTTGGTATGACAAGCTGTATCTACGACGACAAAAGTCAGAAACTGCTTGATGAACTGTTTGCCCTGTTGGAGCAGATCGCACCGGAATCCCCGAACGGTGTCAGAACGCTCTGGCTTCGTGCGGAAAGAGGACCAATTGAGGATTTCGGCAATGCAGCGGAGGAAATCGCAGAGGGTAATTACGACTCGGAAGAAGAATTCGTGAATGCATGGAAAAGCTGGTTCCCAGAGGACGTCAAATGGTATCATTTCCAAGCCGTCGAGGACAAAGCGGAAGGATACCGCGCTGTCGCGGTTCGTCACAGTTATGTGATCGTTCAGGACAAGCGCAGAGAACCAGCAGGATGGCCCTGCGAAATTTCTGAGTTTGTCCAGTGGCTTGTCGACGGTGTCAGGAGCTGCATTGAAATGCTGAAAGCCGGGACGTATAACGATGTTGTCCGTGAAAATCTGCCGCCCCAGCATCGAACCGGAACAATCCGACGCAGGGATTTTTGGAATGTCTGGCCGGATGCAAGAGTCGACTTCTTCAAGGATATCTCGCCTGCGGATGTTGCGGAGTTCATTGAAAGGGCCTCCGCACAGGAAGAAAATTATGCTGCAATGAAAGACCGCTTACAAGCTATGACAGCCAATGATTTTTTCCGCTTTTGTGCCATGGGCTACGCGGAGAACAAGTATGATGGCTGCGGAAAAACGCCGAAAGAGCAGTACGTGCTCCATGCCGACGGCCGGGACGAGGGATTGCAGGATATCGATGCGGACAGCCCTGAGGCGTTTCATGCATGGCTCCACGATAGAGACCGGTGCGGCGGACATCCGTGGGAGGTCTGCCGCGGCGGAAACTCCACGCATGTCGATCTGCGGGTATTGGAGGATGGCCGCGGTTATTTTCTGTATCTGGCAGGAGCAGCGTGGAACCGAACGATGGAAACCGTTAAATTCTACCTCGCCCTGACGAGAGCAAATATCCCCGTTTATCTGGCCGAAGCAAAGATGCTGGCTGACCGGCTGGCGGAAGAAGAAAAGATTGGGATCGTGCCGGAGGGCGTTCTGCCCGCCTACTGTGGAAGCTGGTTTCCAAATGAACACATCATCGACTACATGAATTTGCCCAGTGAGGATCGGGAAAAGTTTCTGCCATTTTGTACATGGTATGAGGAAAAGCCTGCGGCTCTTGCTCAGCGCGAAGAAACATGATGTACTTGCCTGTGAAATGCTCGATTCCCGTTTCGGCGCAGTTACGCGTTGGATCAGCAGGGTGAACCACAAGTTCCATGACTTCCTGGCTTTCAGCAGCTAAAATACGGACAGAAACAAATTTCCAAGCCAGAGGTGAAGAAACATGAATCTGAAAGAAGCGTTCCGCTACCAGAACAAGCTCCAGTCGTTTCTGGACGAAGCGCAGAGCATCCTTGACCGTGATTCCAACGTCACGCGGGTGGAGAACACCTATCTGCGCCATAAGGTCATGGCGGAAGCGGAGGATGAAACCGTTCTTGCCGTGCCGGAAACGGAGTATTACGAGCAAATCACGGACATTGCCCGCTTCCTCCTGTATCTGCTGGACGAAAAAGGCAAGCTGTTCGCTGCCATCCGCAAGGCAAAATCGGAGCTGGACATCGACATGGACAGCGCGGTCAGCCTCAACACAACGCGTCAGAGCATTGCCCGCACGTTCAAACGGATGAATGATCTGCGCAGCTCCGAGCAGACGATTTCAAACGGTGGCACCGGTTACCGGTTCAACGCCGAGGGCAATCAGATCTCCTATCGCTGCGATGTACGGCGAGTGACGACGATCAATTATGACCGCAAGGTCATCCGCGCTGCGCTCGGCAAACTGAATCAGCGGGCTGACGAGACTTCCGCCAAAATTGACCTGTGCCTTGTTACGTCGAAGGTGGACTATGCGCCGCCTTTTGATGTGAATGCCAGCTTCGCTGAAGCATTCGAGATATATACAGAAAACGCCGGGGCATAATACCCCGGCACAGCCCGGCTATTTTGGATGCGGCAAGCCAAGAGAATGCGGATACCGGTTCAGGTGCAGATGAACGATAACGCTGCACACTTTTAGAAAGATATTCTGGCTTGGCTCACCCTACGAGCTTTTATGGCAGAAAAAAGAAGCGTTCCGCTTTTCCAACCTCGCCAGACGTTCTTCCGCGAAAACCGCTTTTTCCATATCACACGTTTTCCTGCATCCAAACTGACATTTCCATATGTAAGGCGTACAAGCCTGACTCGCTGATTACGAAATCAATTACGATCAAATGCTGATCTTTTCCGTGTGCGCAGCTGAACGTGTGACCTGTCACGCAGCAGGCAATGCAGACGGAGCAAATGGTGGAAGCTGCATCGGACGCTCGCCGTATCCAAAATAGCCGGGGAGAAAATGATGTGAGCAGCAGGACTCGGCCTGCTGCTCACTGACAATATGCAGTTTTATAACAGGAACAAGAATCTGATCTATCGGAACCTCAAAGAGCACTCCGAGTGCATAGAGATTATCTACCGTGGGCAGGCTTTCGCCCTTCTGCCACTTGTAGATCGCCCGCGGTTCTTCAAAGCCGAAGTAGCTTTGCAGCTCCCGGACGGTCAAGCCGCGCTCCATGCGCAGACGGCGGATGTTGTTTCCCGTCGCGATGAGATCGATCACGGGGTATGCTTTCATTCCCATTTTGCTTGCCTCCTTTAAGGTCGTGATATTACAAAATATCAGAGATGGCAGCCGGATGCAAGATGACAACGCACTTTGTAATTCAAATGTAAACTTAGAGGGGGATGAAGTGTGATCAATACGGTACCGCTGAAGAAGCAGAGCAAGCGGGCGCAGAAGGAATATCACAGCAAACAGCGCGGAAGTTGGTACGGTATATCGCCCGTGACGCGCACCGTGCCTAGTAGAAGGCTTTATGACCGAAAGCGAATTAAGAGAGAAGATCGCTGGGCTCGTGGAGAATGAATCATCTGAAGCGCATCTGAGAAGCAAAAACCGGCGTAGGCTGCGCCGCGTTCGCGACATTCAAAAGAGTGACGGACTGCTGCACATTATAAATTATGGCAACCATGCCACGTATCGCAGATACATCGATTGGGGCTTTGACGGTCGGACGCTGCTGCACACAGGAAAGTACATCAAGTATCCTAAAAACAGCCGCAGTCAGAGCTGGATCAAGCTAGAGACTAGCCGTAGGATCCGCAGCTGCCGAAATGCTCCAGCAAAAGGGAATTTCTATCGCCGCTTATTTGACTATATAGTGATGACCAATTGCCAATTATCTTTGGCGAAGGGGTGTAAAGTTGAGAAAAAGTTATGAGTACAACGTAAAACTGTGTATTACTGCAAAATTGTCTTGCAATATGCAGAAAACGGCTTGGAGGTCGTCCTAACGTTTAGGGACGACCTCTTTAGCTGCCTACAGCGACTATGCGGTTGCGCTTACATTTTAGGACAAACCACGGCAAATTGAATTTGAACGACAATCAATTAAGAATCTTGACCGTGAGCTTTTTGCAAAGGAATTTTTGTGGGGAGCCAATTGAGTGGAATATGTGGCCCAAACTGTGCCTGTGACCATTATAAATAAAAATGTTTAAAAACGGGGATTTTAACTGTTAGAGTTGCGCATACGTGTTGAATTTGGTAGAATGTAGTCAGAGCATTCTAAGAATGAAATGGTTTTAATAGGCGGTGTGTTATGAAAATCCTTTTTCTTCATATTAGCGATGCGTATCCCCATAAGAGAAGAGACTGAATAGTGTGTGCTCTGCGCACTTGCAAATTGGTTTTACAAAATACAGTGGGAGGAATCAGAATGCTGGACGGAGAGTTTATTGAGCATGTATGTGATCATTCAGATCGTTCTGCGTGGAACTGCATGACATTGATTGCCGGAAAGAATGCGACAACGACCGGCCAGGTCCTTGTCGCACATAACGAGGATGACGATGTATATTGCAAAGTCTATCGCGGCGATGTCCCGCAAATGAATTGGCAGGCAGGCTCTGTGATCCCTGCTGAAAATGGGCGGGCGTTGATCCCTCAGATTGAACATACACATGGGTATCTATGGGTCGAAGTGAAAGCAGGAATGTACGGCTTGTCCAATGCAGATACCTATTTCAACGATGCGGGCATTCTTATTGTAAGTAACAGCTGTAAAGTCTCAAAGGAGAACACACGGGATCCGTCTCGCCTGAGCAATGGCGGCATAGAGGGAAATCTTCGCCGCATAGTAGCTGAACGGGCATCGACGGCGCGGGAAGCGCTGCAGATCGCTATCGAAATGGTCGATACATATGGATATGCGCCAGACGGACGAAGCTACACGTTTGCAGACAAGAACGAAGCGTTTATGATTCAGATCGTCAGCGGTCGACATTATATGGCAGTTCGCATTCCGGACGATATGGTGGCAGTAATGCCTAATCACTATACACTGCACGGGCTCAACGACTTCCCGGAAGCCTACTATTCGCCGGATCTGGTTGAATACGCCATAGAAAAAGGGTGGTATAAACCCCGGCAGGATGGCAGTTTTGAGGATTTTGACTTTGCAAAGGCGTATGCGATAGAGGAAAAACAACACCAACCTTATAATGTATTGCGCGCAAAGCACGCTCTTCAGAAGCTGATGCATCAGAAATGCGGGAACACAACAAATGATCTGCCCTTTGTTTGCCGCCCGAACCATAAGGTTTCACCCCGTGAATTAGGCAATATCATGTCTGAACACTATGAGGGCACGCCGGATGACGCAGAACGGGTTGGCCCTGGGCGCTCTCCGCATTATTCCAGTATCCGCCGCATTTGCACCGGCTCCACTGTAGACAGCATCGTATGTGAGTTTTCCAATGAGGCATTGTTTACAAAAATATGGACTTGTCTTGGGCGGCCCTGCCAGCTTCCCTATATGCCGACACACCCGGCCGCAGGACTTCCGAAAGCCCTGAACTCCATGGAAAAGCCTGTTGAGCGAGCCGCAAAACACTATTTATCAGCACCCGAAGAGATGGGATATTCAAGAAGTGTCTGGCAGAGATTCCGTGATTACCAAAATGCAATGGATCTGCTGTATTGTGACACCGCAGACGACGGCCGTAAGCTTCTGTCTGATCTTTGGAACGCCGACTGCGAGGCTATAGCAAGGGCGGAGAACGAAGCACGAAGCCTCATCCGCTGTGGTAAGGTTGAGAATGCATTGACGCTGCTTCGTGAAACAGATAATTTGAGAATATGCAAAGATTTGGATGCGCTTGAAATGTTTGCTTCACAAAAGACTCGGCGGATAGATGCTGCGCCGGTATATCTGGAATCCAATCAGAAAAAAAGCATAACAGTTACCTTCTCTTGTCCCTTTGAACCCGTAGAGGAGAGTCTGATTTTTGGACTGAGCGGCCGAAGCACCAGTGCCAACTTTGCTTGTTGTCAGCAGGGAACGCTCAGAAAACATACAAGCGGCCAGTATACGGCAGACTTTTCACTGGAACTGCTCAAACCGGATCTGTGCGCAGCCGCGTCTTTTGCCTGCCTTCTGGGAGGAACGGACACCGCAGGCATTCCATTTGTTGGGCAAGTAATGCTTTCGCTCCAAAAAATAGACGCCTTGCCGGAGTGAACCGTATGTGTGTTATGGCGGACACACTGAGAGATAAGAATGGCTGCAAAATGAAGTGATATATTAAATGCGACCATGTGTGTAGTTTTCATTGCAAAACAGTGCAATAAGAGCTATAATAAAGACAACAGAGGGCAAGCATCTATTTTGGTTCTACTCAGCCCTTGAGACTAAGCTGCTTTGACTTGCAGGAAACGCGAAAACCCTTGAGATTTCAGGAGATTTTAAGTCGAGGGATCTAAAAGGGTGCTGCTTGCCAAATTAGACAAAAACCGTGTATAACTTGAGTTATACATGGTTTTTGATTTTTTGCTGGAAAGACACATGAAATAAACTCGCAAACTGTGCAGAATGTGCATACAGAAGATAGCAAAATATCATTTATTCCTATGTTTTATCTCTTGGATGAGGTGGCAACATAGGAATTTTTATTTTAGGAGGAACAAAACATGAGAATACCATATGGTTTTACTTTGACCAACAACGGGACACTTGAAATCAACAGGAGTGAAGCAGATAACGTTGCCCTGGTTTTTGACCTCTACATGGCAGGTGCAAGTTTGGGAAAGGTTGCAGATATGCTTTTTCAAAACAAATACCGTCTCCGACTGGAAAGGCAAAATGGACTCGTGCCGCGGTAGACCATCTTCTTTCTAACGGAAAATATGTGGCGATCATCGGGCTAAAGAAGTTTCTGGATGTACAATTTGAAAAGGCGGCACGCTGTAACATTGATTATGACAAGGAGGGCTTGCCGAGAAAAAATACGCGCTATGTTTCGCATATTATGGCTCAGAACTGATCCATCTTTTATATTTCTGTGCATTATGCTACAATGACCTTAAGAGGTGATCAGTGTGGCAGAGAAACTTAGTTTGGTGGATATGATCGGTATCGGAAACTTGTTGGAGCCCCTCGTAGCTGAGGATATCATCACCTGTGAGGAGCGAATTATATTGCGAATTGCGAAGGATAATGAGATCGACGAATACAGGCTTTCTGTTCTTGCCAGCTATAAAAGAAGTAAGGCGGAGGTGTTGGCCCGCATGGAACAGAGAAAGCAGTCGATGCCTCAGCACAAAAAGCAGGATGATAGTTATATTTCGCTGACTGAGCTTGCACGAAATCACAGCAAGAATACCCCAGGATATGTGATACAGAGCTGGCTGCGCAGTGAAAACACATTAGCATTTTTAAATCTGTGGGAGCAGGAAAACAATCCCGATTATAGAGAAGCGGGCTACATTGAACTTTTAGAGAAAAAGAAAACTGCCTCGTTTACTTTGACGCCAAAGCTATGGATTGAGAAGACAGAGGCGATCGGTATCGCTTCCAAACAAGGCAAAGGCGGCGGAACATTTGCGCATCCGATGATTGGCTGCGAATTCGCGTCATGGATATCGCCGGAATTCAAGATGCTGTTGCTGAAGTTGTCACTGGATAGGGAGCGGTTAAAGGCATAATTGGTATTTCCAATGTGCTTGATTGGGTGGGCAGCACACATTGTACATTTGCGTTTCCCGTTTTCCTCTGTTACAATAGATTACAAGGAGTGATGCGCGATGCTGATGAACGCGAACGAATATCTGGAAACGGTCGAACAGGTCAAACAGGAGATCAGCACGGCGCAGTATCGCGCGACGGTGCAGGTAAATTGTGAACTTCTTCGGCTGTACCACGCCATCGGCACGGTCATCAATGTACACAAGGTCTGGGGCAACAGGTGCGTCGAAAACCTTGCCGCAGACATCA
>OLGE01003002.1_pt1 | contig 14055 bp, 11 predicted proteins | sample 1605151 | NCBI WGS metagenome assembly OLGE01 (sample SAMEA3888912, study PRJEB22519) | human gut metagenome | biome: human gut; feature: human-associated habitat; material: faeces | place: Denmark | collected 2010
AACAAACACCCCAAAAGCACCAAGTTCGGCAGACAGAATCCCATTGCCGAGCGTTGGAACAGCGAAGAACAGCTTGTGGAGTGGCGCAAGGCGTGGGCAGACGTGACCAACTGTTATTTAGAGAGATACGGACACGACGAGCGCATCGACCACCGCAGCCATGCAGACAGAGGCTTGACCGAGCAGCCCACTATTCACGAGGGTGTGGTTGCCCGTGCGTTGGAGAAAAAGGGTGTTATCTCTGACCGCTGTGAAATCAACCGTCAGATCAAGGCAGACAATGCACTGCTCCGTGAGCTGAAAGCAACGGTCAAGAAGCTGATGCAAGCGGTAAAGAATACGGTTCCTGCCATAGCGGAAGCATTGGAAAAGCTACGCAGCAGTATACTGATTTTCAGCTATCAGCTTCGTTATATTGGTGTAGGTAAGAACCGCATGGGTAAGCGTGTTGATGCAGTCAAGCCGGAGCTTGAACGCTATGCGAGTTTGGTGCAACAAATCAAGGAGAAATCCAAGGAACGGAGGAATCTGCTTGCGGAGAAAAAGGAAACGCCGTTCTATCTGATACCCAAGCTGCATGACCTTACCCACCGCATTACCGAGCTGACTGAGGAAATCGAGGAGCTGAAAACCGAAAAAGACTTTCTGCTTCGTTCTTTGGACTGCGCCGACGATGCGGGTATTTCCGAGGTGAAGAAAGAAATCGCCACATTGGAGGGTGCGCTGCAGAAGCTGTCCGAGCAGGAAGAAAAATATTCTGCCGAGCTTGATGAAGCTTTGAAGCAGTATGCCGAGCTGAAAGAACAAGGCGCTGGTATGGATGCCGCTGAGCTTGATGGATGCACGGCTTGCCGTTCGTGAGGAAAAGGAACGCTCTGCCGTTGACCGTGTGAAAGCTGCCTACGGCGAGAAATACGATCCGATGCTGATGCACGACAGCAAGCGTGATGTGGCAAATCTGCTCCATGAAGAATCAGATACACGTTCTGTTCGGGAGTTCATTCGCCGGAAACAGCAACAGCAGTCACAGCAAAAGCAGAACAAGAAGAAAAATCGAGACAGTTGGGAGCGATAAAATTTCAGCGGGAGTGCATTTTGAACGATGCACTCCCGATTTTTCTGTTTTATTCGTGAAGCCGGTAGAATTTTTCATATTTTTGTGCTATAATTATTATGGATTTTTGTATCTATGAGTAAGGCGATTGCTTTGATAACCAATTGATTACGAACGGAGGCGAAATGCTGTGCAGCTCTTTTATAGAGTACCGGAAGATATTGAAAATTGGATGAGCCTTGTTACACAGGTGCGCTGGAATTTCCCAGGTCTGGAAACGCAAGAGAAGCTAAACGAGCATCGAGCCACCGTTCTCAAGTTCATGGACAAGAGACAGGCTATCTGTATAAAGGACGAAAACGAGATTGCCGGTGTTATGCTGTTCTTACGAGGACACAACATGGTCTGCTATCTCGCTGTTTCGCCCGAATACCGTCGCCGTGGTGTTGCTTCCATTCTCATGGATGAAGTTCTTACCAATTTAGACAGAACAAAAGAAATCTCGGTATCTACTTTCCGTGCTGACGATGAAAAAGGAACCGCCCCAAGAGCATTGTATGAAAAATACCATTTGTCTCCCGATGATGATTACCCCGAATTTAAGTATTATGAGGGGCTTCCTTATCTGAATGATTTTTATTTGGAAGTTCACTATGAGGGGACTTCGGAACAGGATGAGTCGATACAACGGGTACTTGCTGAACGTGGTAAAACCGTGTACGCAACCGCTGTGCGAGCTGGCGCAATTCTCGTGGATAATGGAAACCTTAAACTGCTCGGTGATGTCAAGGTGTTTGGCAGATAGAGCTACGGAGAAAAGATATGAATTTTGTAACGAAAGAACCAATAAACAAAGGCTGGTCTAGTGATAAAAAATACTGTGTTACCGACGAAAACGGCACACGGTATCTTTTGCGTGTTTCCGATATTGCACAGCACGACACAAAGCAGTCTGAGTTTAATATGATGAAACAGGTCGCTTCTTTTGGAGTGCCTATGTGCCAGCCCATTGAATTTGGCACTTGTGAGGATGGCGTTTATTCCGTCCAAAGTTGGATTGACGGCGAAGATGCAGAACAGGTCATGTCGGGCTATTCTGATACCGAGCAATATGTATATGGCTTGGAAGCAGGACGTATTCTTCGCAAGATCCACTCCTTTCCTGCTCCTGCAACGCAGGAGGATTGGGAAATCCGTTTTAACCGTAAAATGGATTATAAGATCAAAAAGTACGTTGAGTGCCCCATCAAGTATGAGAACGGACAGGCATTTATCGACTACATAAACGAGAACCGTCATTTGCTGAAAAACAGACCGCAGGTATATCAGCACGGCGATTACCACATCGGCAATATGATGATCGACAGAGGCGGTCAGCTCCACGTTATCGACTTTAACCGTAACGATTACGGTGATCCGTGGGAAGAATTTAACCGCATTGTTTGGTGCGCTCAGAAAGCTCCTCTCTTTGCTTCCGGTATGGTAAACGGATACTTTGATGATAACGTACCTATGGAGTTTTGGAGATTGCTTGCTCTTTACATTTCAAGCAATACTCTCTCATCTGTATATTGGGCGATTCCGTTCGGACAGGACGAAGTGAACACCATGCTGAACCAAGCCAAGGAGGTTCTGTCTTGGTACGATAATATGCGTAATCCTGTGCCGACATGGTATTTCAAAGGGTATTATCTGCAGTACATCGACGGGATTCCTTTCAAGCTGAAAAGTACTTTTGATTTCAGCTTTATGAAAGAGTATGGAACGGTGTTCAAGGTTTACGATGACCAGGATTCCGGAAACATCTGCTTTGGTACTGAAAAAGATGAGAAAAAATTGATGTGAGCATACATAATTATTGAACAATTTGTAACTTTTGCAGAAAGCCCCCTTGACAAATTCCGTCTTTGCGAAAAAATATTTGTCTGTTTTCTCCGAGCGGTTTGTGGTATCAAAATGTGATACCAACCTCTCAGAGAAAACTCTTGCAAAAGTGTGCGCATACCTCCAGTTTTTTCTGTGTCTTGCGATCTGGCTTTCTATAGTGTTTCCTCGATCTCATACCCGCCGCCGAAAATGATCGTCAGCTTTCCATCGTTATGTACCTTGATGCACTCGATCATCTGGCGCACGATGCTGTCATCGTACTGCGTTTCATTCGCATTGCGCTCGGCGATGATGCTCTGAATTTCCTCCAGCCGCGCCTGCCGGGAGCCGTCCTTGTGGATGCTCTCCTGAATTGCGGCAATGCGGCGGTTAAGCTGCTCGATCTGATCGGAGATACCTTTGAACTCATCCTCGCTGCTCTCCACGTCCTTTCCAGCCGCAACGGTTTCGTTGACAAGATCCAGCATGCGTTTGTTCAGCGTGTCGATGCGGCGCGTGAGCAGGTCAATTTCCTCCGAACCGCCATTTATGCCGATGGCTTCGCCAATGGTGGCTTTCATGAGTGTCAGGTATGTGGACTCGTCCTCTGCGTGAAAGCGCTTCAGCGCTCGGACAACCGCTCCGTGCAGGGCTTCTTCCGCTACGGTAATAGAGTCCTTGCAATACTTTTTGCCAAAGTCCAAACGGCTGACGCAACGCCAGACGATTTTCTTTTTTCCGCGGATATTCCATGTGACACGTTTGTACCGGCTGCCGCACTCTGCACAGTGGAGGACTTCCGTCAAAGCATACTTTGAGTATCGGCCATTTGCCGTAACTGCGGTTTTATCCGATTGAAGCCGCAGTGAATTTCTGCGTGACAGTTCTTCTTGTGCGCGGTTGAACACCTCACGGCTGATTATCGCCGGATGATTGTTCTCGACAATGTACATGGGTGCTTCGCCCTGATTCGCTTTTCGCGTTTTGGAGATGCAGTCGACCGTAACGGTTTTCTGGAGGATGCAGTCACCACAGTATTTTTCGTTCCGCAGGATATTCATGATCATGTTCTTGCTGAAGCTGAGATTCTTTCCGGGGAGCTCAATTTTCTCCGCTTGCAGCGTTTGCACGATCATCTTGACCGGCTGACCGGCGAGGAACATCTCGTAGATCCGCTCCACGATGGCTGCTTCTTCCGGCACGATCTCCGGCTGACTATCCGCACCTTTTCGGTAGCCGAGGAAATTTTTGTATTGAAAGCTCACTTTTCCTTCTTCAAACTTCTTGCGATACGTCCATGTGATATGCTTGCTGATGCTCTCGGATTCAGACTGCGCGAAACCCGCATAAATGACAAGGTACAATTCACTCTCGTTTTTCAGCGTGTCGATATTCTGTTCTTCAAAGAAGATACCAATGCCCTGTGCTTTTAAAGATCGCACATATTCCAGACACTCCACCGTGTTTCTGGCGAATCGGGATACGGATTTCGTGATGATATAGTCGATTTTCCCGTTCTGGCAGTCGCGGATCATGCGCTGGAATTCCGGGCGTTTGTCCGCCCTTGTGCCGGAAATGCCTTCGTCGGCATAAAGGCCGGCAAACTCCCATTCCTTGTTGGCAGCGATCATTTCCGTGTAAACACGCATCTGGTTCTGATAGGATGTAAGCTGTTCTTCAGAATCTGTGGAGACGCGGCAGTAGGCCGCCACCCGCTTTTGGTGATATTTCTCCTTGTCCACAAGGATGGACGTTTGGGGTTCAATTACGGAAACTGTCCGTTTCGGAATTCTCTGGACTTCCATTCGGTTTATCCTCGCTTTCGCAAATATCGGTTTCTGTTTTTGTATGCAGAACGACGCCGCCTCCCACATGAAGGGAGACGGCGTCGATCAGTTCGGAAAAATATGCAGCATTGAACGCATCCTGCGGCTTCATCAAAGAGACACGCTTTCTAGCGATCTGTGCGGCGATCTGCGTTTTGGCGTTTGTTTCTTTGTAAAGCTGACCTGCAATTTCGCAGAGCAGGGCAACGATCCGGTCCTCACTTGGACGCTCCTGCTCCATTTCGTCGGAGATCTTCTGCTGCAAATTCAGCACCACAGCGGAATCCCTGGGCTTCACTTTCGGATGAGGAAGCATGAGATCGGCATTTGCGATGACGCGGTTCATAAGGAGCGTGATTTTCCGGAGCAGCTCTCCGTCACTGATCCGCACCCGAATGCCACAGTCTGCATTGCTGCACGTCCAGCTTTCCCGGATCTCGCGTTTGGAATTGATATGCCGAAGCATCGGCGCACCGCATTGTCCGCAGCGGACACGGTCGCAGATCTGCCGGATGCCCTCGCTTTCCTGGGCTGCCTGATTCCAACGCCGTGCGCTTTTAACCGCAGCGGCTTCTTCGTAGATGTCCTCGTCAATGATCATTTCAAATTCTTCATCGCCGGTGTACTTCGCATTCTCCAGTATCCGTGAAATCCGCGCTTTATCCCATACGCAGGTCCGCTCTGTGTATGGGATCTTCTTTGCTGTTAAATTCTCTGCGATCTCCTTAAGCGACGCGCCTTGAATATACGCTTTGAAAATATTGCGGACAATGTCAGCTTCCTGTTGTTCAATCACGGTGTGTCCGTTACGGATCGTGTAGCCAAACGGTAAATATCGAATCTTTTTCATACCTGTCCCTCTTAAATCTGTTCTGTAAATCTGAGTCCGCCAAGCAGCGTTACCGTCATTTCGTCATGGTGATTGATGCAAATGTCGGTAACAATCTCATGGAACAGCTTCTCGTCGAACACCTCCAGCGGCTGTTCCAGCTCGTCAATCAGGGATTTCAGCTTTCGGACATCTTCCAGCATGGTGAGAATCTTGGACTCAAAGCTGCTGTATCGCTCGGTTTTCAGTTTATCGAGCTGCTGGCGGATCTCCCGCGCCTGCGTATGGTAAATATCTGCGGCGAGGTATCCCTTTGATCGCAGCCGTTCCAGCGCGAGCAGCTTTGCATTCAGTTCCGCGATGCTCTGGCTGAGCTGACTGGCTGCTCTGTTGTTCCGCTTATAGGCTGCGGCGGCAAATTCCAGCTTCTGAATCGTCTGACCGAGGATATCTTCTTCGCAGAAGCGCAGCTTGTTGATCATGGTGATAATGCCGTCGTAAATACGTTCCTCGCTGTAATAGCTGGAATTGCAGGCGGTGGTGTCTGCCGCGTGTTTTGAGCAGACCCATTTAATTACGCCATTGGAAGTCTTGCGATGATAGAGAGAGCCGCACTCGGAACACCGAATGCGGCTTGTAAGAGGATATGTATTTGTGGTCTTGACGCTTTCCGTCTTTTTTCTTCGAGCTGCCAATAAACGCTGTACAGCCACATAAACATTGGGCGCTAAAATTGCTTCGTGCGTATTTTCTGCATAAAACTGATCATACTCCCCACAGTTGCGATGTCGTTTGAATGGGACAGTTGGTTCTCCATAAAACTTTTGATGAAGCGTATGACCGGCATAGCGTTCGTTGGAAAGCATATATGTGAGCCGGTTTGATTTCCAGTTTGCTTTATTGTCTTTGGTTGGAATTCCTTGAGCTGTCAATTCTCGCGCAATTTCAGTTGCAGACATGCCGTTCAGATACGCATCAAAAATCCATCGAACAATTTTTGCTTCTGGTTCGTAAACTACGAGTTTCTTATCAATCAAGCGATACCCATACGGTACGTTGGTTGCAATGTATTCTCCACTTTCCATTCTCTTTACAATGGACAGCCTTTCGTTTTGCGAGATGGACTCAGATTCCTCCTGCGCAATTGCTGCAAACGTATTGAGCAGCATCTCGTCGGCCATTGCCAGTGTGTTGATTCCATCTTCTTCGAACTGCACCCCGATGCCGAGCAGCTTCAGCCTGCGCGTATAATTCAGCGCCTCTTTCACGTTGCGGGCAAAGCGGGAGACCGATTTTGTAAGAATGAGGTCGATCTGGCGCAGCTCGCACATGCGGATCATCCGCTGAAATTCCGGACGGTTATCCGCTTTCATGCCGCTGAGACCCTCGTCGGCAAAAATGTCGACCAGCTCCCATTCCTGCTTCTCTGCAATGTATTTCGTATAAACATGTTCCTGCGTTGCAAAGGAATTTCGCTGATCTGCGGAGTTTGAGGACACGCGGCAATATGCCGCCACGCGCAGCTTGGGGATCTCCTGCTTCGTCGTTGGCGCAATCGGTTTTGCAACTGGCATTTTTCTCACCTCCCATGCCGTTTGTCAACGACAAGTATATCCGCGAAAAGGTTCAAGTCTACTGATATCTTTCAAACGGTCCCGAATTCTACCAAACGCTGAAACGGCGAAGGGAATTCTTGTGGAAACCGTGCAAATTACAGTTTAATCCGTAAGGACAATGTCCGCGCCGGTCAGTGCCTGATAATATTTCTTGGCTCTGCGGTATTCTTTTTCCGTAATGTCTCCGCGCTGCCGCAGGGCGCGGAGTGTCATCAGGATTCGGAGAAAATTTGCGTTTTTGTTTTGGTGCTCAGATAGCATTTGTGTTTTCTTTCCTCCTGTGCGTCTGTTTTTGTACTTCGTCACACGCGCTCCAACGCGCGGTTTTTATGCCTTTGGGGTGCAGCGTCCCTACCGGGACGCAGAAAAGCCGACACGCGGGCGCGTGTCGGCTGACGGCTTGTGACAAAGGTTTACCCCCGCAGGCATGACCTGCGGGGGCTTGATTTGGGTTCAGGTTTCATCCGCTTCCGGCTGTTCATCTGGTTCATCGTGCAGTATCGCTTCTCCGTCATCGTTTGGCGGTGTTTCTGTAATCGTCTCGGTCACCTCGGCAGCTTCGGCTGCCTTCAGTGCGCGGGTGATGATGTCAACTAAGAAGTCCTTCTTCTTGATGCCGCGCTCCTTGAGGTAGCGGTCGAGGCGGTCAAAGAGCTCTGCGGGGATCTGCGCGGCTAAGGTTCTCATTTCTCCGGTCATGATTTTTCCATCCTTCCAGTCGTAATATTCTGTGATCATGGCTTCCACATACTCACCGAGGGTCATCCCGGCTTTTTCCTGCTCCTGCCGGACTCTGGTATGGAGTGCGACCGGCAGCATGGCGCATAGGTTTTTTCTTGTTTCCATTGCAGTCTCCTTTCGATTTGGTACGCCAAGTATCGCAGGAAAAAGGAAAGAAAGCTATTCACCAGAGCCAACAAAGAACGCCGCACAAACGAAGCAAATTATACCATTTTACAAGCAAGTCGTTTCACTCATATTCATTATCTTGCCTCACTGCCGTGACCGCGGTTTCTCTTTTTACAAACCTGCTGGTGATCATGCACTTTCCCTGCATGGAAAAGTTCTCGCGCTACTTTCAGATCGAAAATCCAATGTGGTTCGAGCCACCGGTCTGGATACTTGGCACACAACTGGGGCAGGAATTGTTTCAGCTCCGCACCCTCTCTGGGAAATTGAATGCCGTCTTTGTAGGTAATGTCCCGCTTCAGTTCTGACACAAGTTTCTTATATTTCCGCTGTTCGGTCTGCTCATAGGTGCTTTTGCCGGTGAGCTGCTTGTATGCATACTCTCCCACATAGCTCATCAACTCGAAGCTGCAATCCCCGTAGGGTTCGACCTCTGCAAGCGAATCCGGGTCCGCCAGCGCAGCCAGATAGACTTCTTTTCCCTGCGCAATCAGCCACGCGCGGAAGTCTATAAAGCCGTCATCGCTGCAGCCGTATTCCTTTATAATTTCGGCAGCATCCCACAAGCCGTACTTGTACGCGAGATCTTCGTAAGCTTGCGTAATATCGTGAAAGCTCTGTGCCTGTTCTGCCCCCATAGATACCAAGCGTCCCTTCAGATGCTCCACCATGGCAGACATATCCTGACCACAGGCGTCTCTCGCCTCCCGGATCAATCCCCAGAATGTGTCTTTGTTGATCTCTGTGATGGTATCGTTCATATTGCGCCTCTTTTCCGTCTTGGTTTTCAGTTTCAAAATGTAGGCTAGTCCGTAAACAAATCCGGCCTTGCTGCAACGGCAAAGCCTTCGCGCCCGGTCACGACCACGCCGTTTTGCCCGCCGGAGCAGTGGATGACGAGGAGATTGCCAACGCTGTCGTAGCCGCAGACGATTCCAACGTGGCTGTCGTCCGCGTAAAAGACGAGATCGCCGGGCAGCGCGTCTGACCATGCAATGTTGGTGCAATACCCATGCTGCGAGGCTGCGCCACCGCCGCGTCCGGGCAGGTATGCACCGCTCGTGGCGTTATAGAACGTCCAGTCCACAAAACCGGAGCAGTCCAATCCGAACGGAAGCACCTTGCCGGTCGAGCCGCTGCCGGGTGCAGTGACTGTCGTCGGCGTTCCCCAGCGGCTGTCCCAGCCAAGGACGAGGCTTTTGCCGCCCCAGAAATACGTCACCTTTCCGAGAAGCTGATACGCCGTCAGGACAATGGATTCTCGCAGCGGGTCAAGATCATCCGGCAGCGTGCCTTGAATGTCCGAAATGTCGACGGGGCCGATGGGCGTACCACCCGGTTGATAATTACCGATCAGGGACAGGAAAATGTCGTCGTAGTCCGGCTTCAGCAATTCTTCGAGCATCTCCCGCTGCTGGGCAGTGAAGCTGTATTCATCTGCCATCTGCATGGCGTCCTTGATCTGCACAGAAATATGCAGCGTTGTGATCTGCTCGCCGTCTACGGTTCTGGTCGTCAATTCGTATTCCAACTTGTTGGCATCGAAAAAAATTTCCCGCAGGAGCTGGAGTTTTTCTTCGTCCATTGTTATAACGTCCAAGCCGTGTTCTTCGTCGGTCGAGACCTTGACCGCGTACACAGCCAGCACATTCCGCCAGTTCTGCAGCATGGCCGCTTCCATGCCCTCCTGCATATCCAGCTCGTCGTATGGATGATCCTCCATGATACGGTAGATTTCATCGGTGAACTCGCCGTTCAGCGTTGCAACCGCGTCCGGAATCTTGATTTCCGTACCGGTATCCTCACCGGCGAACAGGATACCGAGCGGCGAAGCAAACAACATCCCTACAAGCAAGATCACCACGACAACGGAAACTGCCGCCGCGCCGCCTGCGCCGATAGCTGCGACCAGCTTTTCTGCCGCTGCCACGATTGCCCGCAGAACCTTCTTTCCGGCTTCCTTTGCGACTTTTGCCGTTTTGATCGCCGTATCTCGAAGTACCTGCCCTTTGCGAATGACAGTTGCAGCCTGTTTGGGAGCAGCCGCCGACGCTTTGCTGGGCAAGGCTTTTGCGGCAGGTGTGGTGGAGGACTTGATTTTCGCTTTCGGGGCTGTTTTGATCTTCTGCTTTTTTACGAAAGCCGGTCGCGCCTGTTTCTGGACACGCGCAGGCTTTGCCGGAGTGACATTCCTGCTCGCTGGCATAGAAACTGTTTCATTCGTCAATTCCGGTTGACATAACTTCATGTTGCCTCGAATCATTTTATGCGCTGCCTGCTGTGGATTTGCCTGCACAGGCGTTACCTGTGTCGGTTGCTGCGCTGCAATGTACTTTTGCTTGCTCTTGATGTCCGGCAGCGGTGGCTGCGGGGCATCCGGTGTTACGGGTTCTGTATTGGCGCGCATGGAGGCCGCCTGTGGCTGCCGCGTTCGGATCTGCGGCAGAGCTGGCTGCTCCTGCTCCGCACTATGGGAAACGTGGAGTTTTTGCTGTTCACGAACAGTTTCCAGTGTACGGATGGCCGGCGAAAATGTTTCGGAATCTGTGAGCATATCTTCAATACCGCTCGCTTCTTCCTTGAGAAGATGTTGTTTTTTCCGTTTCTTTCGGATGTACTCTTTCGTCTTGATTGCAGGAAGCGCGAACTGTGTGGTATCCGGTTTTAGCGCAGCAGGAGGTTCTCGCAGAGAGGAAACAGGCGGCTTTTCTCTTGGCAGAGTCCGTGCTGATGGCTGCACCGTCGGGGTCGTCGCAGGTGCAGACGGTTCCGTGCTGGCAGGAGATTGTCCAAGCGACCGTTGTTCTGCCGGTCTTACTTTCCCAGCAGGCTTTTCTCTTACTGATGTTTCCAGTTCGCGCACGGATCGGTTTACCTGCGCGTGGTGAACAGCCTGCGGCTTTTCGTATATCTCCGAAGCTGGATGCCGAGACTGCTGCACAGGTGCATCAGCGGTCGGTGCATGCTCTCGCATTTTTGGCTGCTTGTCGCTTGCCGGAGGAATGGGCTTCTCCCTGATCGGAGAAGCCCATTCGCGCACAGAGCGACTTACCTGCGGCTGGCTCTGTGGCGGGTAGCTCGGTTGCGGAGAAACAGGCGGATATTCTCTCGGTACTGTAGTAGGCTGTCGGGACTGCTCGTGTTGTGGAACAGATTCCGTTCTGGCTTCCCGCTGCGGTTCGGATTTTGTTTTCGGCAGCTTGTTGACAGCCCTTTCTGCCATATGCTCGGCTTGCCGCACGGCATGGTCGGCGGTGTCTGTGATCTTGCCGCTCTCGTAGCGATCTTCCGGCTGACCGTCCTGCGCTGCCTCGCGCAGCTCCTGCCGAAGCTGCTGAAAGGAAGCATCTGTGCCGCGGCGGAACGCTGCCTGCGGCGCGGATTTGAGGGTTTCGACGGCTCTCGCTTTCAGCGGTGATTTTTCTTTGACCTCCCGCATTACGACGCCTGCTCCACCCGTTCAGATAGTTTCGTCGTCATAAGCTGGTACAGCTTGCCATTTTTCGGAAAATGATCCACGAAAGGCACGATGGTGCTGCCGCATTTGAGAAGCCCGTGTCCAAAGTCTACACCTGAAATATACGAGAGCTGATTATCTGAAATATTGAGCAGCCGCGCCAACTCGATCCGATCCGTACTCGCCTGATTGAGCATGAGCAAAAACTCGCTGTTCGCCAGCATCGTTCGGGCAGTATGGGATTGCAGAAGGTCGTCGACGTTCTGTGTCAGCCCCGTGCCGCAGGCCCCGTATTTGCGCATCCGCTTCCAGAGGGTAAACAGGAAATTGGCGCTGTACTCGTGCTGAAACAGCAGGTAAATTTCGTCAATATATAACCATGTGTTTTTGCCGAGTTTGCGATTGCGGATGATGCGGTTGAACACGCTGTCCAGTACGACCAGCATACCGACCGGCAGGAGCTGCTTGCCGAGGTCGCGGATGTCATAGCAAAGAATGCGGGAATTGGTGTCCACGTTCGTGTACTTGGCGAACGTGTTGAGACTGCCCTCCGTGAACAGTTCCAGAGATAGCGCAACGTCCCGCGCCTCGGGTTCTGGCTGCTCCAGGAGCGCGGCGTGGAAGTCTTGTAATGTCGGCACAACGCCGAGATAGCCGTTTCGGATAAACTCGCGGTAGACCTGGGCGGTACACCTGTCAATGATGGATTTCTCCTTCGCAGACAGCTTCCCAGCCCCTACGAGCTGTTCGCAGAGGGACAATAAGAATTCGGATTTCAGCACGACGGGGTTATCGCCGTCGTTGTAGCCAGACTCCATATCAAGAGCATTGATATGATTGGGCGAGGTCGCGGAAATTTCAATGACCTCGCCGCCCAAGCCCTCGACCAGCGGTCGGTACTCGGCTTCGGGATCGATGATGATAATATCGTCGTTCGTGGACAGCGCGATCTCCGTGATCTCGCGCTTGGCGGCAAAGGACTTACCGGAGCCGGAGACACCGAGGATAAAGCCATTGCCGTTCAAAAGCTCCTTGCGGTCGGCAAGGATGAGATTCTTGGAAATGGCGTTCTGCCCGTAGTAGATGCCGTGTAGGTGCCGAATTTCCTGCGCCTTGAACGGCATAAGCACAGCGAGGGCTTCTGTGGTCAGCGTCCGCAGTGCATCGATACGCCGCAAACCGAGCGGCAGCGCGGTGATCAGGCCGTCCTGCTGCTGGAAGCTCAGCTTTGCGAGCTGGCACAGGTGCTTGCGTGCGATGGACTGGAGCGTTTCGGTGTCGCTGTCCAGTTCTTCCTTGCTGTCTGCCAGATGCACGAGCGTGACCACGGCGAACAGCATTCGCTGGTCGCGGGTCGTGAGATCATCCAGCATCTCGCGGGTTTCCTTGCGCTGCTGTTCCAGATCGTAAGGAACGACAGCGGAGAAGTTCTGGTTGCTGTTCTGCCGCCGCTGCCAGTTGGTGACGTTCGTCTCCACGCCGAGGAGCTTATTTTCTACCTCGCGCACGGCTTCGTCGGTCGGCACGGGGATCATGTCAATGGAGAGCATCATGCGCCGGTTGAGGTCGGTCAGCTCCAGAATCATGCTGTCTTTGATGTAGCTGGCGTAGTCTTTAAGGAACAGCACACGGCCATATTGACTTCCCATCTTGAAATAATCCCGATGGAACTCCAAGCTATCTGGGCAGATCGTATCCTTGAGATTATGCCCGCGCTTCATGGCAGATTGCAGGTCGAACGGCAGTGCCGCTTCTTCTGGTCTAAAGAAGCCGCGCAGCACATCCAACCGTTCCGCAGCGTCCAGCTCGTTGGAGGACGAATTGAGCCGCGAGAGCTTGGACGAGACCTCGCCCGTTACGCGGGAGAAGAAGGTACGCGCTTCATCCACGTTTTTCTTGTGAACGGAAACCGTGATAAACCGTTCCTGCTCCACGCTGGCGGAGCTGCCAGAGATCTTGTCGGTCAGCATCCCGTTGAACTCGTTCACAAATCCGTCGAGGCTGTCGCCGCGCTGTGGGAGCAGGACGGTATCTTCAAATGCCTGCCGGTTGACCTGCTTGTTGCAGATCGTGAGCTTCGTGGTCGAGCCGCTGTCCAAAGCGTTCAGCAGTTCGCTGTAACCGAGGAACATCGCCGTTTTATCCTCTTTGGACGCGATGGCATAGTTGATGTCCGAAAAACGCAGTGTTCTGGAATACTTCGTGCCAAATTGAAAAATCCCATCCGCGAAGATCCGTTGGATGGGAATGACGTCCTGCACGCTGTGCGGGATTTTATAAGCTGTTCTGTCTTGCTTGATGGTGTTGTTGAGTGTTTTAATCAAGCGTCAGCACCTCCCGCATTGTATTGCTGTCCAATAAAAGCTCCGCGTACAGATTCTGTGGATGATATGCAAGCGTTCGCGGGCAGAGGATTTCCGAGCGGATGACCGCCAGCAGGAAGCGCTCGGCGGGCATGCCGTTGTAGGTAAAAAAGCCGCACATGGCAAACGGGAACG
>OLGE01003007.1_pt1 | contig 14024 bp, 15 predicted proteins | sample 1605151 | NCBI WGS metagenome assembly OLGE01 (sample SAMEA3888912, study PRJEB22519) | human gut metagenome | biome: human gut; feature: human-associated habitat; material: faeces | place: Denmark | collected 2010
GACCGGGCGCCCTTTGTCAGTGACTTTGACTCCGGAAGCGATGGCTATATTAAAGAGGTATATGAATCGTGATACGTCATCTCCTTATTTATAGCTTTTATTCAAAATAGCTTTTGAACTTTCTGAATATCTTTTCTTTAATGGATGGATTCGGAGCGAAGTTATCACTCTTCTTCATCTCTTCCAACGTCTTCTTTTCGTCTTTGCTCAAAGCTTCCGGAATATACACACTGATATTTACGATAAGGTCTCCTGTGCCGTATCCGTAACCTTGTACGGCAGGCAGCCCCTTGCCTCTCAAGCGTACCACCTTGCCCGGTTGTGTGCCCGGTTCTATTTTGATTTTTACCTTTCCGTCGATGGTAGGGATTTCCGCATCGCCGCCCAATGCTGCAGTGGGGACATCCAAGAGCAAATTGTATATCAGATTATTGTCTTCCCGTAAGAGTTCCTTGTGCGGCTCTTCTTCGATATAGACCTGAATGTCTCCCGGGACTCCGTTACGTCGGGCTGCATGGCCTTTTCCCGTGACGGTGACGACCATGCCGTCTCCTACGCCTGCGGGAATTTTCACTTCAATGACTTCTTCACCGTTGACGACACCTTCCCCTCCACATTCTTTGCACTTATTCTTTATAATAGTTCCTTCTCCTCCACATGTGGGGCAAACAACTTGTGTTTGCATCATGCCGAAAATGCTTTGTTGGGTTTTCACGACAAAGCCGTTACCATGGCATGTCGGGCATGTCTCGGTCGCGCCGCTACCCTCGGCTCCGCTTCCGTGGCAATGAGGGCAGGCCACTTTCTTTTTGACCTTGAATTTTTTGGTTACTCCTGTGGATATTTCCTGGAGCGTCATTCTTACTTTGAGGCGAAGATCCCTTCCTCTGTATTGGGGTTTCCTGGTTCTGCCGCCTCCGCCGAAGCCACCAAATCCGCCATGGCCTCCGAATATGTCACCAAACATAGAGAAGATATCATCCATGTTCATACCACCGCCGCCAAATCCGCCGGCACCATTTACGCCTTCTGGCCCAAACTGGTCGTAACGGGCACGTTTTTGCGGGTCGCGGAGCACGTCGTATGCTTCTGCAGCTTCTTTAAATTTAGCTTCGGCTTCCTTATCATCCGGATTACGGTCGGGATGATATTTGATAGCCATTTTCTTATAAGCCCTTTTTATCTCGTCGTCAGAGGCGTTTTTTGAAACGCCTAACACTTCATAATAGTCACGTTTCGCCATATTTTATTGAGGTTTAAAGTCCTACGGCCACTTGAGAGTGGCGAATCACCTTTTCATTTAAAGTATAGCCTGTTTTGACACAGTCGATGATTTTACCTTTCATTTCATCCGAAGGAGCCGGTACTTGGGCGATAGCCTCATGCAAATCCGTGTTGAAATCGGCATTTTCGGTCTCTATTTTCTTGACCCCTTGTTCGCCTAAGACTTTTACGAATTTTTGGAATATCAGGTCAACCCCTTCTTTTACGGCAGCCACGTCTTCCATCTTGTCCATATTCTTCAATGCACGTTCCATGTCGTCCAATACAGGCAGTATGGCCGTAATTGTTTTTTCCGCCCCGTTTAAAATCAATTCAGCCTTTTCTTTGATGGTACGTTTGCGGTAATTGTCAAATTCGGCAACCTGACGCAGGTATTTGTCTTGCAGTTCTGCCACTTTGGTTTCTGCAGCAGCCAATTTGTCTTCCACAGACATTTCCTTTGCAGGTTGTTCTTCAGTTTTGTCGCCTTCGTCTTGTTGTGTGGTTGCTACATTATCCAAAGTTTCCTCTTGTTGGGCTTTCAGCTCTTCTTCGTTCATATCTTTATTTTTTTCCATGATGCAATATTTTAAAAGGGTATTTAGTCGCTAAATACCCTACAAATAGTTTGCCATTCGGCTTTTGTTTCTCAAAAATATTTTTAATCCCCGTACATTCTTGTTTTAAGCTCCTTGATGTGGTCGCTAGCAATGTACTCGTCGTATTCCATCATCTTGTCGATAATGCCGTTGGGGGTGAGCTCGATGATGCGGTTGGCTACGGTTTCGATGAACTCGTGGTCATGGCTGGAGAACAAGATGTTGCCTTTGAACAGTTTCAGGTTGTTGTTGAAAGCCTGGATGCTCTCCAAATCCAAATGGTTTGTCGGAGTGTCCAAAACGAGGCAGTTGGCGTTTTTCAGCTGCATGCGGGCTATCATGCAGCGCATCTTCTCTCCTCCTGAAAGCACGTTGACTTTCTTCAGGACCTCCTCTCCCGAGAACAGCATTCTTCCGAGGAAGCTCTTGAAATAAACTTCATTGCCTTCACCGAACTGGCTCAGCCAATCCACAAGGTTCAAGTCGCTTTCGAAGAAGCGGGTGTTGTCGAGAGGCAAATATGCCGTAGTGATGGTTACTCCCCACTTGTAGTCGCCTCCTTGTGCTTTACGGTTACCGTTGATGATTTCAAAAAAAGCTGTCATGGCACGAGGGTCACGGCTCAGAAAGACAATTTTATCTCCTTTCTCTACGGTAAAGTTCACGTCGTTGAAAAGCACGGTTCCGTCATCCGTCGTGGCGCGTAACCCTTTCACCTCAAGGATTTGGTTGCCTGGCTCGCGTTCCATCTGGAAAATGATGCCCGGGTATTTGCGGGTAGAGGGGCGGATTTCCTCTACATTTAGTTTTTCCAACATCTTTTTCCGACTGGTGGTCTGCTTGCTTTTAGCTACGTTGGCTGAAAAACGCCGGATGAATTCTTCCAATTCCCGTTTCTTTTCTTCGGCCTTGGCTTTTTGGTTTTGAGCTTGCCGCAGAGCTAACTGACTGGATTCGTACCAGAAACTATAATTGCCTGCAAACATCGTTACTTTGCCGAAATCAATATCCACTGTATGTGTACAAACTGCATCCAGAAAATGGCGGTCGTGGCTTACAACCAATACCGTATGTTCGAAATCGGAAAGATAGGATTCAAGCCATTGCACCGTGTCGAGGTCGAGGTCGTTGGTCGGCTCGTCCAACAGCAGGTTGTCCGGTTCGCCGAAGAGGGCTTTTGCCAACATGACACGTACCTTTTCCTTACCGCTCAGTTCGCCCATCAGTGCGTAATGCTTGTCTTCTTTGATACCCAGTCCGCTCAACAAGGCCGCAGCATCGCTTTCGGCATTGTATCCGCCCATTTCCGCGAACTTTTCTTCTAGTTCGGCCACTTTGATGCCGTCTTCGTCCGAAAAATCAGCTTTGGAATAAAGCGCATCGCGTTGTTGCATGATGTCCCACAATGTGGTGTGTCCCATCAGCACGGTGTTCAGTACGGTACATTCGTCATATTGGAAGTGGTCCTGGCTAAGTACGGAGAGCCTTTCGCCCGGTCCTAGTTCCACGCTGCCTTTTGTCGGTTCCAATTCTCCGGAGATGGCTTTCAGCAACGTGGACTTTCCGGCTCCGTTAGCCCCGATGACCCCGTAAATGTTTCCATTGGTGAACTTCATGTTTACATCCTTGTACAGGACTCTTTTCCCGAACTGGATGGCAAGATTCGATACGCTAATCATACTCTATATACCTTATTATATATGTCTTGGTTTGTAATACGGCGCAAAGGTACGAAAAATATTTTATTCGTTCATGGTTTCTCCCGTAAACTGCAACGGGAGCAGGGCTTTGATGGAGTCGACCACGTAAGTGCCCTCTTCTCCGAACAGCAGGATGCGTATGGGGCGGCCGTACCGTTCTTCCACTCCAAGGATGACTTGCCGGCAAGCTCCGCAAGGAGGGATGGGGGATTTCAGGAAAGTCCCGTGGGCGTATGCCGCAATGGCCAGTTCTTCCACGCTTTTCTCTGGGTAGCGTGCGTTGGCGTAGAATAGTGCGGTACGTTCCGCGCACAGGCTTGACGGGAAGGCGGCGTTTTCTTGGTTGCTTCCTGTTACAATCCTTCCGTCGGACAGCCGGGCGGCTGCGCCCACGCAGAATTTAGAGAAAGGTGCATAGCTCGTCTGTGTGGCCTCCTTGGCCTTGTCTATCAATTCGCGGTCTGCTTCCGATAATTCTTCATAGTCGTATATTCTGACTTTGCTGATAATTTCTTTCTCTTTCATAGGACTGTTTCCTTTTGGTTAATAATGCACAAATATATGTTTTTTTATTCACAACGAAGAAAAAAGAGGTAACTTTGTGTGTGAGAAATCCTTCATGATATTTGAGATATGCGATTGAAAACCGTTTTTCTATCCGTGTTGTTCGGCGTGACGAGCTTTTTGCTGCAGGCACAGGGTGTCAGCCAGCAATACCTTAATTATATAGAACGATACAAGGGAATGGCTATAGACCAGATGTTACGTTATAAGATTCCGGCCAGCATCACATTGGCACAAGGATTATTGGAAAGCGGAGCCGGGACAAGTACATTGGCGCGGAAAGCCAACAATCATTTCGGCATCAAATGCGGACGGGCTTGGAAGGGTCCCTACGTCTTACAGGACGATGACGAACGTAATGAAAAGTTTCGTAAATACAGGAGCGTGGAAGAGTCGTACGAAGACCATTCACGCTTTCTGCAACAAGCACGTTATTCTTCGTTGTTCGACCTTTCTCCGAAAGATTATAAAGGTTGGGCGCGTGGTTTGAAACGTTGTGGCTATGCCACGAATCCGCGTTACGCTTCCTTGCTGATAGATTTGATAGAACGGTACGACTTAGACCAATACGACAAGTACAAATCGTCGAAGTTGCATTTTGATTATAGCAGCATAGACCGTCAACTGAACAGTGAGTCGTTGCCGTCCCATCTGGTGTACCGCAATAATGAGAATTATTATATTATTGCACGCGCCGGGGATACGTTTGATTTGTTGGCGGAAGAAACCGGTGTGTCGGCACGCGACATCCGGAAGTTCAATGAATTGCCGAAAGGGTATCGAATCCAGGCCGGCGATGTGTTATATCTGGAACGGAAGCGGAAAAAGGCCGCCAAGAAATACAAGGATGTGCCTCACGTGGTGAAGGCCGGTGAGTCGATGTATAATATTGCGCAACGCTACGGGATACGTTTGGAGAGTCTGTATGATATGAATAATTTGCCGGCAGATTATGCCATTCAAGTAAATGACCGTTTGCGTGTACGTTAAAAAAGGAGGTCAGAATGAAACAGAAAGGTCTTTGTCGGGCTTTATTGCTCATTTTGTTTGCGACCTGCGCGGTTGCAGGACGGGCACAGGAGGTCTTGCGCTCGGATTCGGTGAAGGGTGTGGATGCCGGAAAGGAGAGTCTGGAGATAAAGCCGTCTGCATCGGAAGTGACGCCGGAGAAGGTCGGCGCACGGTTGGTCTTATCGGACACGTTGGTGGCCGATACGGCACAATGGACTTTTCGCCCCTCTCTTCCTCCATTGTACCGGGACGGTACCGTGGCTTATTTCCCGGCAAGTTATTATGGTGGATATTGGGGCTTATGGGAACTGCATGAAGGTTTCAATGCCAGTCTGGACATGAGCGTGTCGGCCTCGTTCGGCAAGAACCGTTTTCCCGGGGTGGGATTCGGGACCGGAATCTCTGCCATGTACGTGCGTAGCCTCACCGACCGGTTGGTGCTGTCTGTGGGAGGCTTTTACGACCGCTTGTCTTGGAACGGCTTGAATGAGAACCGTTTCGGAATCAATCTGTTGGCCGGTTATCAGTTGACCGACAGGGTGAGTTTGTACGCATACGGCAGCAAAGCTTTTTTCCCGATGCAAGGCCGTCAGCCGTGGATTCCTCCGATGCCGTGGATGAACAATTTCAGCAGTCGGTTTGGAGGAATGGTGCATTTCAAGGTCTCCGATGCCGTGTCTGTTTCGCTCAGTGTGGAAGAGACCAGTTGGAAACGTTGACGGGCAAAAGGCGATAGGAAGCCATAAGGCTTGGCGGTCGTACCTGTTGCCGACTCCCGAAAAACATACACATCCGTGCGGTTCCCGTCAAGGAGAGCGCACGGATGTTTTGTTTGGACAAAATATTGTTTGAATCCCGTCTTGAAGTATTAAAAAGAAAGCAAAAAGGATGTTTCTGTTACGCCTGCCTTTCACGAAAAGTCTTTGTTAAGGGGGCTTGACGATATTTTCGGATACATTTTTTAAGTTTCGGGGCTTGTTTTTCACAAATCTAAAGCAAAATTAGGAAACACTTTCAGCCGAACGAGAAATCGTTCGGCTGAAAAAACATTTTTTTTCTCCGCATGTCGTAGGAGAGGCGTCTGCATGTTGTCGGAAAGTTCTACGTAGACGGTGGCACGGCGGTCGGCAAATGCCCCGTTTTTACGCTATTTGGGGTGGAAAGGGACACAGATCCGGAATGCCTTCTTGCGAGGCGGAACGCCTCGGATGCTTACGCGTTCCGTATTGCCTTGCGTCGGGCGTGGACTTTCATACGGCATTATGAAAGCAGGAATGCGGGGCAGGCTGGCATTCTGTACTTTTCCCGATGCGCGAGAATCGCGTATTTGCGACGGCGGCGGGGGAAGGGCACGAATAAGCGAGCCACGAGGAGGTGGGATTGTCATATTGACACTTGGAATATCGACAGGTACCATTCGGGACTTGGCATGTCAAGTGTGGGAGTGTTGATGGCTTTCGGCAGTTTGGTCTAAATAATATAAAGGTATAGGGATATTTATAAGGTTTTACAGTCGGAAAGTGATTTTTTTATCGTACTTTTGTATGATAAATCTGTGAAAGAAAGAATGCGAAGAAAGATAAGACGGAATTGGATTGTCCCTGAAGGAGTCGAACTGACGGATTTGGACCGTAAGATTTTGGCTTTTCAGGAAGAAGGCTTTTTGGTGCCTTCGCGTAAATTGATTAAGACTCCTGAACAAATAGAGGGGATTCGCAGGAGCGGTGTGGTAAATACCGGGGTATTGGACCTTGTGGCCCAAGAGATACATGCCGGAATGACTACACTTGAGATAGACGAGATGGTATATGATTATACGGTAAGTCACGGGGCCATTCCTGCTCCTCTGAATTATGAAGGTTTTCCGAAAAGTGTATGTACTTCCATTAACGAGGTGGTCTGTCACGGCATTCCTAATGAATTCGACGTATTGGAGGAAGGAGATATTATCAATGTGGACGTTTCCACCATATTGGACGGATATTACAGCGATGCTTCGCGTATGTTTGTCATCGGGCAGACCACACCCGAGAAGCAGAAATTGGTAGACGTCGCGCGCGAGTGCCTGGAGATTGGCATGAAAGCTGCCCGTCCGTTCGGCTTTGTGGGGGATATAGGAAATGCCATCGAAAAGCATGCCAGGAAGAACGGTTTCAGCATCGTGCGCGATTTGTGCGGCCATGGGGTGGGACTGGAGTTCCATGAAGAGCCGGATGTGGAGCATTTCGGCCGGAAGGGAACGGGGATGCTCTTGGTGCCCGGCATGGTGTTTACGATAGAACCTATGGTGAACATGGGTGATTGGAGGGTGTTTGTGGATGAGGAAGACGGATGGACTGTCGTGACGGAAGACGAACTGCCCAGTGCGCAATGGGAACATACTTTCCTGATGACGGAAAACGGTTTGGAGATTCTTACTTATTGAGACACCATGATTTATAGGACGTGAGGAAATGGAGAAGAAAGATATCATTATATTAGGTATAGAGTCGAGTTGTGATGATACGTCGGCAGCGGTGATTCGCAACGGGGTATTGTTGAGTAACGTGACAGCTAGCCAAGCCGTGCATGAGGCGTATGGCGGGGTGGTGCCGGAACTGGCTTCCCGTGCTCATCAGCAAAATGTAGTTCCTGTGGTGGACCAAGCGCTGAAACGCGCCGGAGTGACCAAGGAGGAGCTTTCGGCTGTGGCTTTCACGCGAGGTCCCGGATTGATGGGCTCTTTGTTGGTGGGGGTGTCTTTTGCCAAAGGATTTGCACGCGCACTCGGTATTCCCATGATAGAGGTCAATCATTTGCAAGGACATGTATTGGCGCATTTTATTAAAGAAGATGAGGGCGACCATGACCAACCGGAATTTCCGTTCTTGTGCTTGCTGGTAAGTGGCGGCAATTCCCAAATCATTCTGGTGAAAGCCTATAATGACATGGAAGTGTTGGGGCAGACGATAGACGACGCGGCAGGCGAAGCCATCGACAAGTGTTCCAAAGTGATGGGGTTGGGCTATCCCGGAGGACCGATAATAGACAGGTTGGCGCGTCAGGGGAATCCGCAGGCGTATTCTTTTGCCAAACCTCACATCGGAGGATATGATTATAGTTTTAGCGGCTTGAAGACCTCATTCCTTTATTCTTTACGGGATTGGATGAAGGAAGATCCGGATTTTATCGAACATCACAAAGAAGACTTGGCCGCCTCTTTGGAGCATACGATAGTAGATATCCTGATGAAGAAGTTGCGTCAGGCGGCAAAAGACACCGGTATCAGGCAGGTAGCCGTGGCAGGCGGTGTGTCGGCCAACAACGGGCTGCGCAATGCTTTCCGGGAGCATGCGGATAGGTACGGATGGAAAATCTTTATTCCGAAATTCAGTTATACGACCGACAATGCAGCCATGATAGCCATTACCGGATATTTCAAGTATCAGGATAAGGATTTTTGTACGATAGATATGCCTGCTTATTCAAGAGTAACATTAAAATAATTAAGATATATGATGAATGTAGAATCTAAAATCATAAGTCGTGAAATCAGCCCGCTGCTATGGAAAGCAGGGGAGACGGTGTGCACGGCAGAAAGTTGTACTTCGGGGCAGATATCGGCAGCCATAACCAGTGTGCCGGGAAGCTCTACCTATTTCAAAGGAGGTATTGTTTGTTACACCAATGAGATAAAAACTCGTTTTCTCGGTGTTTCGCAAGAGTTGTTGGAAGAAAAAGGGGCTGTAAGCGAGGAAGTGGTGCGTGCCATGTTCGAAGGGGCATTGGAAGCCATGGAAACCACATACGCAATAGCCATTACCGGCTATGCCGGTCCCGGCGGCGGAGAAGAAGCACCGGTCGGTACGATTTGGATTGCCGTAGGCGACAAGAATGAAGTGACGGTGGAAAAACTTGAAGGTGACGACGGCCGGGATATGAATTTGGCCAAAGCGACACTGGTTGCCCTTCAGCTTCTGCTCGACTTGCTGAAAAAGCGTCATCCGCAGGAAGAAGAGTGATTTTTTTGCGAAAATACTTGTATATTCGGTTTTTAAGTACTAATTTTGCACTCTGTTTGAAAGAAGCTAATAGAAATAAACAAAAAGGAAGATAGAAATGTCTAAGATTTGTCAAATTACCGGGAAGAAAGCCATGGTTGGCAACAATGTTTCTCATTCTAAGCGTCGTACAAAGAGACGGTTTAATGTGAACTTGTTTACGAAGAAATTCTACTATGTAGAACAGGATTGTTGGATTAGCCTGAACATTAGTGCTGCTGGTCTGCGATATATTAATAAAGTGGGCCTTGATGCTGCGCTGGCCAGTGCGGTAGCAAAAGGCTATTGTGATTGGAAAACCATTAAAGTAATTGCTTAATTAGAGGAGAGTAAGACTTATGGCAAAGAAGGCTAAAGGTAACAGAGTGCAGGTTATTTTGGAGTGCACTGAAATGAAAGAGAGTGGTCTTCCCGGAACATCTCGTTATGTGACGACGAAGAATCGTAAAAATACTCCTGAAAGATTGGAATTGAAGAAATACAATCCTATTTTGCGGAGAATGACAGTTCATAAAGAAATAAAATAATATTAGGATACTATGGCAAAAAAGACAGTGGCAACCCTCCATACCGGTAAAATGGATGGACGTTCCTACACTAAGGTAATCAAAATGGTGAAGAGCCCTAAGACCGGTGCTTATATTTTTGATGAGCAAATGGTTCCGAACGAAGCCGTGAAGGATTTCTTCAAGAACTAATTCGTGTTTTAATGCGATTCAAAATAGTCCCTTCCACAAATTGTGGAGGGGATTTTTTGTAGGTATAGCCGACATTTAAAAAACTTGTGCTATCTTTGTCTTTACGAATATAGGATGCGGTTTGGCATGGGTAAGCTTGAAAAACTTTGTTTTTCGTTTGTCTCTGCGCTCACCTTTCACTATCTTTGTGCTTATAATGTACATTAAATAAAAGACGTATGGGAATTTTCAGCTTTTTTTCAAAAGAAAAAAAAGAGACACTTGATAAAGGACTGGAAAAGACGAAAGAGAGTTTTTTCGGGAAACTGACCCGGGCTGTGGCCGGTAAGTCTAAAGTGGACGATGATGTACTGGATCGTTTGGAGGAGGTCTTGGTAACGTCGGATGTGGGAGTAGACACAACGCTGAACATTATCGACCGGATTGAAAAACGTGTGGCTCGGGATAAATATGTAACGGTAAATGAGCTGAATGACATATTAAGGGACGAGATAGCGTCTCTGCTCACCGAAAATAATACGGCAGATACCGAAGGTTTCGTTTTACCCGAAGGGAAAAAACCGTATGTGATTATGGTTGTGGGTGTGAACGGGGTCGGGAAGACCACTACCATAGGCAAGTTGGCCTACCAGTTTAAGAAAGCGGGGAAGAAGGTGTATCTCGGGGCATCGGATACATTCCGTGCGGCTGCAGTGGAACAGTTGGAAATATGGTCTGAGCGGGTCGGTGTTCCTATTGTGAAACAGCAAATGGGGAGCGACCCGGCATCTGTAGCCTTCGATACGTTGAGTTCTGCGATGGCGAATGGTGCGGATGTCGTTTTAATCGATACGGCCGGACGTTTGCATAACAAAAAGGGATTGATGGACGAATTATCCAAAATAAAACGTGTTATGCAGAAAGTGGTGCCGGATGCCCCTCATGATGTCATGTTGGTGCTTGACGGGAGTACGGGACAGAACGCTTTTGAACAAGCCAAGCAATTCACGTTAGCTACGGAAGTGACCAGTATGGCTATTACAAAACTTGACGGAACGGCAAAAGGCGGTGTTGTTATCGGTATTTCCGACCAGTTTAAGATTCCGGTACGTTATATCGGTTTAGGAGAAGGCGTTGAGGATTTACAGCCTTTTAATCGGAAAGAGTTTGTAAAGTCTCTTTTTGGAAATGAGTAGGGAGGGGATTTGATTCGTTCATTAAAAAAGTATATTGTTTTGCGAAAGAATACGATTGATGTCATAACGTTGGGATGTTCAAAGAATCTGGTCGATTCGGAAAAATTGATGCGTCAGTTGGAAGCCAATGGGTACAAAGTGACGCATGATACAGACCGTCCCCAAGGGGAAATCGCTGTGATTAATACTTGCGGGTTTATCGGAGATGCCAAAGAGGAAAGCATCAATATGATATTGGAATTTTGCCAGGCTAAGGAAGAGGGGCGTTTGAAGAAACTGTTTGTCATGGGTTGCCTTTCGGAACGCTATCTGAAAGAATTGGGTGAAGAAATTCCACAGGTCGATAAGTTTTATGGTAAGTTCGATTGGAATGAATTGCTGACCGATTTAGGAAAGGCATATCATCAGGAATTGAGTTTGGAACGTGAGTTGACGACCCCTTCCCATTATGCTTATCTGAAAATCTCCGAAGGGTGCGACCGTCGGTGCTCCTATTGTGCCATACCTATTATCACGGGGAAGCATGTGTCGCGTCCGATAGAGGATATTTTGGATGAAGTACGAATGTTGGTGTCACGCGGGGTGAAGGAATTTCAGGTCATTGCCCAGGAGTTGACCTACTACGGTCTGGACCTTTACCATCGTCAGATGCTGCCGGAACTTATTGAACGGATGGCTGACATACCCGGTGTGGACTGGATTAGGCTCCATTATGCTTATCCCGCGAATTTTCCGGTAGATTTATTCCGGGTGATGCGTGAGAAAAAGAATGTTTGCAAATACATGGACATTGCTTTACAGCATATTAGTGACAATATGTTACAGAGGATGCATCGCCATGTGACTCGCCAGGAAACTTATGCTCTGATAGAACGTTTCAGGGAAGAAGTGCCGGGAATTCATTTGCGTACGACTTTGATGGTAGGGCACCCTGGAGAGACGGAAGAAGATTTCAATGAGTTGTTGGATTTTGTCCGTAAGGTTAAATTCGACCGTATGGGAGCTTTTGCTTATTCGGAGGAAGAAGGAACTTATTCGGCTGAGCATTATGAGGATGAGATTCCTTTTGAGACCAAGCAAGCCAGATTGGATAAATTGATGGCTTTGCAGCAGAAGATTTCAGCGGATTTGGCGGCTCAGAAAATAGGAAAGATTTTCAAGGTGATTATAGACCGTAGCGAAGGAGAATATTATATAGGACGTACGGAGTTTGATTCGCCTGAGGTGGATCCGGAAGTTCTGATTCCTGTGAGCGAAGGGACTTTATCTCTCGGAACGTTCTATGAGGTGAAGATTACAGATGCCGATGACTTTGATTTGTATGGTACTCGAATGTTTTAAAGAGCTGTATACGTATGAATAACAAGGAGTTTATAGCGGAATTGTCCCGTCGTTTAGGTTATACGGTGAAGGATGCGTCTTCATTGATGGTTGCCTTGGTAGCTGAAATGACGGACGAATTGGAGGATGAAAACGTCATAGCCATTCAGAATATAGGTTCGTTTGAGGTGAGGAAAAAACAAGAGCGGGTAGTCGTGAACCCCGCTACCCAGCAACGCATGTTGGTGCCTCCCAAATTAGTCATTAATTTCAAACCCAGCGCTTCTTTTAAAGAGAAGATGCAATAAACGTCGGTCGTAATGGATAAAAAGGTTTTGATACAGGATTTAGCTGACGGGTTGGTGTTGCGGAGAGGTCTGCCTAAAAAAGATGCCGATGTTTTTGTGCGTTCGGTTTTTGAAATTATAGGAGAATATCTGCAAACGGATAAGATCGTTAAAGTAAAAGGGCTTGGAACCTTTAAATTAGTGACAGTGGATAGCCGGGAGAGTGTGGATGTGAACACCGGCGAGAGAATCGTAATCAAAAAATATACGAAGATTAATTTTACACCGGATCCCGTTCTGCGAGACGCGGTCAATAAGCCTTTTGCACAGTTTGAGACGGTGGTTTTGTATGAGGGTACGGATATTGCCGATATGGAGCGGATGGATATTCCAGATTTATCTGAAGATAATGAGGCGGAAAATATATCTGATGTGAATGAAGAGGCAGATGAAGCAGATGAAATGGTATTATCCGAATCAGAAGAAGTCCTTTCGGGGGAAGAGAAGGATATGCAGGCGAAAGGGCATCATGGTATAGATGAAGTCTCAATAGAAACAGCGGCTATAGACGAAACCGGAGCGGTAGAGATTCAAGATGGTGAAAATGAGAATACTGATACTGAAGCTACCGTGAATTCTATAGAGGAATATTCCGATGTAGTGGAAGAGGTTGAAAATAAGGCCGAGGCTGTCTCTGAAAATGTAGATGAGAAATCAGATACGTCGGTTGATGATGAGACGGAGGATGAAAGAGTTTCTTCTTTGCGGCAAAACACGGAGAACGAAATAAAGGCAGAATCGATTTCAGCCGTTCAGGAGGGAGTGTTACCGGAAGGAAAGGAAGAAGGGGCGCACAATAAAAATAATACCAATGCTGATGTTCACCATGTGGAAAAGGTGCATGTGGCAACTCAACAAATAGAGGTGCAGAAAGTCGAACATCAAACTGTGGAGAATCAGCATATTGTTCAAATGGCACCCGAACATCATGGTCGTAGACGAGTCTATTTGACGCCTTGGATGATGTTTTTTGTAGTTTTACTGGTATTGTTATTGATGGCTATCAGTTATTACATCGGCTATCATCATCTTTTTTATGGGAATCAGCCAAAAGTCGTAAAGCAGCCGGTGGTAGTGCATCCTGTTCCTTTAAAAAAGGATACGGTTCAGATTTCGAAAGAACAAGATTCTCTGAAGGTGGATTCCGGTTCCATACGGAAAGTACAAGTGCCGGAGGGTATACCGGAAAAAACAAACAAGGTGAAAGCGCAACCGGAGGATACACAAAAAGTATTTGTAGAATACCCGCAGGTGAAAAACGGGGCATACGAAATAGTAGGTACACAAGAAGAACATCGTATGAGGAG
>OLGE01003014.1_pt1 | contig 13997 bp, 12 predicted proteins | sample 1605151 | NCBI WGS metagenome assembly OLGE01 (sample SAMEA3888912, study PRJEB22519) | human gut metagenome | biome: human gut; feature: human-associated habitat; material: faeces | place: Denmark | collected 2010
TCTTGAAAACTGTTGAGCTGCGAGGCTCCGGGGGTTCGAATCCCTCTCTTTCCGCAATAAACATTGAAAATCAATGTTTTGTAGAATAAGCACCCGATTTTACACCCAAGAATGTAAAGTCGGGTGTTTTAGTTCATTTAAAAGGTTATGGGATAATCCCCCTGTTTTTGTACATTTCGTCTATTTTGTCTAATAGCGAAGTGTTTGCTTTTCGTTGCTCCATTTTGCTTCTCAACGATTTTGCCTTTTTTGCTTTTCCTGTCGCAAGACATAACATATACAAGCCGATAGGGGTAGCCCAAAAGACTTTTTGTTTAGACCTGACATGAAACAGTTTAATTAGGAAAGTGTGTATTGAGTGATTGTCCTCTATTAAATCCCATAAATCATTCAAGCATTGATGTTGTTTTAATAAGGGCAAGACTCTATTCTGTAGTATAGAGCAAATCAAATCTTTTATTGGTGAGCAATCTTGATTTGGGTGCAAAATGAACCAATAATCCTCTTTTCCAATAAAATTCCCTATACGAGTTCTTATCGGACAGGAATTTTCCAAAGGAAAATCACAGACCTCATTAAACAAACACATTGCATAATCACCCCAAGTTACACCAATGTTGATTGTGAATTGCCATGTGTTTGAAGAATCATCAAATCCCCATCTGTCTGTTTGTATATTGATACACCAATCTAATTCTCCTACATGAGCATGAAAATTATTGCCTTTCTTCTTAAACCCTGCGGATTTCAAAACAGGAACTATGCCGTCTTTGACAATACAATTGAATTGTTCCTTAATACTTAACTTTTCTTCTTCTGTCATATTAACCTAGACTTTATTCATTGGAGAAATATCTGTTTATGATTGATTTCTTAATACTCTTTCTTCTTTTTATCGAACGGATATTCATCGTTCCATGAATTTTCTTTTATAGTATAGATGTAGTTTCTATCTTCAAAGACTTCATCGCTAATTTGATGAAAAGTAGCGGCGTTAATGTCATTTAGTTGCTTCCTGTCAAAGAATACATGCTGTTTGTCGGTTGCAATACGCCCGTAAAAATAGAACGTGGCATTTTCTACATCTAATGAGTCTTTGAGGAAAGGTTCTCCATTCAAGAAGAGCATATCATTAACTAAATATTTGCCGACACCGATTTCCTCAAAACGTTTAATATCTATATTCCGAACGATTACAGAATCACCATAAATAACATTTCTGCCATTGCGGAAATATTGATACCCCGGCTCAACAGGATGTTGCAAGGAATCTATACGCTGTAGTTCCCACTGTCCTGTTTTAGAATTAGGTACAGTCTGATAGACATAGTTCTTGTCTATAAACCAATCCTCGCCTATAATCCTAAAACTGTTTCTATCGACATCAGTTCTCTTATCATTGTAGTAAACGTAATTTTTGTCTCGTATCCACTCATCCGACCTGCGGCCAAGACGATACACGAAATATTCGGCAGTTTCAGCATCTATGCTGCTATGGGAAGGTCTTATGAATGAACTGCTGCTGGAGAAATCGCGGATATAGACATTGTTTTTATCACACGCAACTCCGTTGACATTGATATGGAATGTTTTGGCATCTACGTTTTCTATCAACTTGCTTCCAAACCAGACATGTGTTGCATCCTTTGCCAAGTTGTCATCTAATACCATAAATGTTGCCTTGTCCACGTCTTTGAGGTATCCCCAATTACCGTAATTGATCAAGTTTAGCGAATGTTCAACAGAGATATAGTATATGCCTCTGATATTTTGATAGTAGGTATAATAATCACTGTTAACTTTATGACCTCTGGGTATAGGGAAGCCAAAAGACAACAATGCAAAAACATATAGGCCAATTATAGAAGCTGTGATAATTGCTATTTTGGAATACCTTTTCATTATATATTTCCTATTTTGAAATCCGATAACAAAATTACAAAAAAGTACCGTTTATCAGTCATTTATGGACGGTACTTTTTTGTTTCTCAATGCAATATCCGATTACAGTTTCATCCCCCTGCTTTTCCTTTGCGGCTGTATGGGACAGCGAATGTTCTGCCTTAATTTGTTGAACTGCTCCTTGAACCATTCGCCAATCGGTTGCCTGTTTATGGTCAGCATCAGTTTGTTGTCATCAGTCGGATTCTTTTCCACCTTGAAAACATCGCCCCTGATGTCAAACTTCCGCCTGTGTTCTTCGGAATAAATCCTGCCATTGCACCTGATAGCCTCTTTCTTTGTCAGTAGGCTCTCTATCATTTCTTTGGTGAAGCCGATAGCTGCGCACAGCTTTTCCATTCTCAGCATCTCCCTAAGCATCGGAAACCATTTTAACGCCTTTTCAAGAATAGCATTCAGCCGTGATATTTCCTTGTCTTTGGCTTCAAGTTCCTGCTTGTGTATTCCTTGCAGACTGCGTATCTGTCTGCCGTGCTGTTCCTGCATATGCCGCATTTGGGCTTTCAGGTCATCAATTCCCTTATCCCGTTTGGCTATTTCCTGACGCAATTCTTCATTGGATAGTTCCAGTTTCTTCATTTTCCCGCTGCCGAAAAGAGAACCCACTCCGCTTACTATGACCGTTGCTGCATCGGTGGCTGCGCCTTTGAGCTTGTCCGTGCGTATCTCCGATTTCACCTGACGGAGTTCCTGTTCGGCAAGGTTTACCTGCTGTTCCTTATGCCGCTTGGCGGCTTCAATGCGTTGCAGTTCGGCTTTCTGCTTCTCAATGATGAAATCATTTCTCTCCAAATGCTTCTTGCCCGTAACGGCCTTCGACTGTCCACGTTCCATCAGCAGGATGTCGGATGCCAAGTTTTGCATTTCGGTCATATCCTCATCATTGAGCTTGCGGCTCTTGCCTGTATCGTGATTCATCCAATCGAATACGATATGGGCATGGTAATTGGGCTTGAACCATCTTTCGCCTACTTGGAAACTCTCCCTATCCTCCGGGGCAGGCTGTCCGTTCAGCCAATGCCCCTCGTCCTTGTGCAGAAAGATTTGGAGCGGTGTGATGCCCCAGCGTTTTTGGCATTCTTCGCCAAACTTACGCACATCCGCCAGCGTAGTATCCGGTCTGATGAGCAATACACCCTCACGGATGGGCGAGCATCCCGCCACCTTGATGATTTTTCCGTTCTTCCCTTTGCGCTCACGCTCCTTTTCCTGCATGGCACGGCCTGTCTTTTCCTTGACCATGCGTTTGATGTTCTCATAGTGTGTCTGCAATTCGGGACTGCCGAAATCCGGATTTATCCATTGCTCATTATCGGCTGTGAGTTCGGGCACGATGTAGATTTTGGACTTGCCGATGTTGCGCATATACTCGGCAGTCCTCCGGTTATGAGCCTCGCTTGATGCCACGTTGCAAGGCTTGATATGTATGCTTGATTTTGTTGCCATCTTTTCAATTTTTGATTCGGTTATTACTAATTTTGTTTGCTGCTTTCCGCTTATAACCGCAGGGGGTTCTTAGGGGTGAAACCCATAAGCGGAGTTTCCAAAGAGAGGGTCACTCTTTGGTCGGGTTGCATAGGGCTGAAAGCCCTTGCCGGGTTCTTAGGGCAGCGTCCTAAGCCCCTCGGGAGAGCCCACAACTACGAAAGCGAAGCGTGTAGTTATAGTGGGCTATAACCGGAAGCCTTTCGGTTTCTTGGATAATGCCTCATCCCTCTTCCTGACGGATTGCATTTGCTCTTTTCTATCAGCCATGCGCTTCTGCAAATACTCGTTCAGGTCTTTGCATCCGCAGTAGATTTGGGAAGCGTCCCGTATATGCCGTGTGCTGTCGTATTCCTTGCGGATGTGCTGCAAGGCTTCCATTCCGGCACGGTCATTGTCAAAAAAGCAGTGGATGCGCTCATAGCTTCCCAATAGGTAGAGTGCCTTGGAAACATTGGCTACGGAATTAAGAACCATGTAATCCTGCCTGTCAAATTCGGGGTATTGCGGACAGCTTTCAAGCCGCAGGGTAAGAAAGGAAAGGTAGTCCATAAATCCCTCGAAAACGAAACACGTGTTCCTTGGCTCTCCCGCTTGTCTGATATGGGATATTTCTTTCGGCGCGATACAACCCTTGAAATATCGGTTGCGTATCTCATAGCCGCCCGATATGTTCGGAAACGCAATGGCGAAGTACCGCCTGCCGTTGTGCGTAAACCGTGCCTCCCTGCATTCTCTTTTCGCCAGTGCCGGATTTATCCCCCTTTCCTGCAAGTAAGCGAGCAAGGCAGGAGAAGAAAGCGGCACGATTTCCAACTGTTGGAAACTTGGCTCTGTAAATGACTGCTTGCGAAAAGAGAAAGAAACGGGGCGCACGTGCGGTGCCTGTTCCTCTATGCGTTTCAAAAGGTACGGCACGCTGTCCGTTGCATAGAGGTGCGAAGCCAGCGCGATGATGTTGCCACCTTTGCCGAGCGCAAAATCATACCATTGGTTCCGCTCGGTGTTCACCTTGAACGAGGCTTCGGTTTCTTCCCTGAACGGTGACTTGTACCACAGGTTGATGCCCTGCCGCTTCACCGGGCTATATCCCAAGCTGTGAAGAAACTCTTCCAGCCTGATTTGTTTTGCTGTCTGTATGTCCATAAATGATTGTCTTTACCGGTTATTACTTGTTTTTCTTTTCGCCAGTACCTGTTTATATCGGTTACTGGCTGTATAACCACTTCACTTTATTGTCGTATATATAGGATACGGCTTAAAGTGAAGCGGTTTGATGTGTCCCTGCAACCACTTCGCTTTATCCTAATATATAGACCCGGAGAATAAAGTGAAGTGATTGCAGGAAGCGTGTCAATAGTGGAAATCCGGTTCGTACCTGTACTTTCTGCCGTTTTCCTGCACTATCATCCGCTTGTTCTTCAACACTGTGATGAGTTTAACCAGCTTGTTGTCGCTTAACGGAACACCCACCAAGGCATACGACTCTTTCAATGCTTTGCTCAGTTCCTTATATCCGTATTCGTCCTGCAACGAGAATGCGGCTTCCAGAGCTATCCGGTGCTGTTGCTCGGAAATGTCCTTGCAGGCATCGAACCTTTCACCTTGGGGTCTGCCGGGTGCTTTGGTTTCTGTCTGGTAGTCCTCAATCAGTTCAGGCAATGCCTTGTCATTGATGCGGAAGGCAAACGGCTCAAAGTCCATCGCACGGATGTGCATGGCGGAAACCTTGCTTATGTCCCCGTTGCTCTTGTCCTTTTCAACGAGCAGCACGGTTTCGGCCTTGTTGTTCAGCTCCGTGCCGATATGTCCTCTCGCGTTCTCATCCCCCTTGTTCTGATGGAGTATCGTGTGGATATGTATCTGCCTGTCGTCCGTCCACTGCATCAGCTTTGATATGATGCGTGTCGATTCACTGGGGCTGTTGATGTCATATACCATGTCACGGATGCCGTCTATTATCACCAGACCAAGGTTCTGCGTATGGTAGATTGCCTGTTCGACAATCCTTATGCGCTGCTCCGGCGTGTACTTCCGCAGGGCAAGGAATTCAAGGTTTTCGTTGTCCCTGTCATCGGGCAGCCCTGCCATGCGCATGATGCGCTCCATCACATTCAGGCAGTGGTGGGGGCTTTGCTCCGTATCCACATAAAGCACTTTCCGTTTGGCTTCGGGAAGTTCAGCCGCATACCTGAGCACCGTGCCGTTCTTCAATGCCGCAGCCACGATAGCCGACACATTGAATGTCTTCTTGCTTTTGGCCTTGCCGATGGATGCGCTGAAATTTCCCAACGTGCCGATAACGGAACCTTTCACGCTGAGGATTTCGGGCGCTTTCTCGTATTTTCCCGACAGGCTCAGCCGTGAGGCCTGCCAGAGGATTACCGCCTGTTCGTCCGATATTTCCCGGATGTCTTTCATATAGTCCATAGCGATTCCTCCCGTCATTTGCGTCCGCCTGTTTTCTTTCCTGCCAGTTCAAGGGCAAGTTCCGCGTCCACAATAATCTTGCGACCTATCTGGGTGATGGCCTTGTCTATCTTTCCGCTTTTCTTGATGCGGTTGGCGGTAGGCAGGCTGCACCCGAACAGCTTGGCTATGCCGAGTATTCCGTACACATACTTCCTGTTTGTGTCCGTTACGGGCTGCGGCTGCGCTTCCGTCTGACCGGATGCGTGCCTGCTTAACATGATGAACTCTTCGCCTGTCATCTGCCAGACGGGTTTTGATAATAATTCTTGTAAATTTTGCATGGCTCTACTTTTTTTATTCAACAATCAGCCCTGCGCACTGGCTGTTATTTCTGTTCTCGAACGATGCAAAATTAGGTAGGGTTATGGGTGGTAAGGATGGGGACGGCGTAAGCCGAATATCGTTGTATTTTATTGAATATCAGAAAATAAAAATACCACTCAAAAATTAATTTGAGTGGTAAAAGTGGAACTTTCGTAAAATATCAGGATATGTCACCGATTATCTGAATATATGCTCCATTTCTTTGGCGAATTTCTGGTTGCTGTCACTCGGAAAATCGGAAACAGGCTCCTTGTACTTTGACTTGTAATAGCTGTCGTCAATATCCAGCAGTTCCAGTATTCCGGCTTTCCATTTTTCCCTATCCTGTTTGGAGAGTTTTTCGCTCATGAGGAATATCAGATAACATACACGTATCTTCTCTCTCGGTTTGATTTTCAGCTTGCAGTTACAGGGGTGCAGGTTCATATTGGCATAGAAATCTGGTGCGGAAATTTCTTCGAACTGTTCTCCTTCGCACACCTCATGAATGAGCGAAAGTAATTTCATGCTGAAATACTCTTGTTGTTCATCCGCCGTTTCCTGCTGACTGATTGGCTTGCCCGGCTCGTCCTGTCGTTTCCCGTCAGGAATGTATTTCTTCAATATATCCAGAAAAAGGCAGCTTTGACGGTACATGTCCGCACAACGGTTCTTCATATATAGGAATGCCTCTTTCCTTGCTGCCTTTTGCTGGTCATAGAGTTCATTCAGTTTGGCTCTTTCCTTGTCATATTCAGCCTTGCAGCGTTCATATTCTTTCTCCGCCTGCTTTTCCTCTTCGGCAGAATGTTCCCGGTAGCCAATGGAATCATACCTGTTGTTGGCTTCATTCAGCGGCTTGCTCAGACTTCTTGTGACATCCAGCTGGGCTTCAATTTCAAGGGAATACCTTTCCATGTGCTGATGGCAGACACGTTCTATCGCACTGCCACTTATGGGGTGCGTTTCATAAGCCTGTATGCTCTTTTCTATTTCGGTTTTCAGGCTGTTGAGTATCAGGGTGTATTGTTCTTTTTGCCTGTCAAGCACCAGTTCAAGGATGGCGGCTTCAAAAGACTTCATGTCACTATACTGCTGATAGAAATCCGAAATGAATTTCTGCCTGTCAAAAGAGAATACGTGATTGTCTATATAGTCCCTGTATATTCTGTTGAGTTCTCCGTATCGGGGAATCATCGTCTGTATCTTGTCTGCCATAGAAGCCCTATTTTTGTCTGTTCTTTTCATTGTCAAGAAGCATGGTCAGTTCTTCTTCCACCTGTTCTATGCTCGGCAATGCCGATTTCAGGTTCTCCGGCACAGCCTTGCTGAGTTGGTAATCGCTGATGCCGATAGGCTGGTCATAGCCTGTCAGCGCATACTGCGCTACAATCTCATCCTTGCCCTTGCATAGCAGCAACCCGATGGTCTTGTTGTCATTCTCTCCCCTCAGCTTGTCATCCACCACATTGATGTAGAAGTTCAACTGCCCGGCATATTCCGGTTTGAACGGGGTGGCTTTCAGTTCCACGACCACGTATGCATGGAGTTTTATGTTGTACAGAATCAGGTCGGCATAGAAATCGCTGTCGCCAATCTGGAAATGCTTCTGCCTTGCGACAAAGGCGAATCCGTTGCCCATCTCCAGCAGATAGCGGGTGACGTGCTTCACCAGTTGTTCCTCTATGTTTCTTTCGTCCGCCCGTTCTTTGGCTCCCGCCAAGTCAAAGATATACGGGTCTTTCAACAGGTAGTTGGCAAGGTCGCTTTGAGGTACAGGAAGCGTGGCGGTAAAATTATTGACCTTGCGGCTGTTGATTTGCCGTTCATACAGTTTGCTTTCAATCTGCATTTTCAAGACATTGCTGCTCCAGCCCATTTCTACGGATTGCTTCATATACCAATAATCGACACCCAACGGAAGGGAACTGTTTAGCAGAATTACATGGCTTGCCCAGTTGATTCTTGCGACAGGCGATGCCAGGAACAGTTTTTCTATGTCCTCTATCGGTATTCGGCAAACGGTAGCTACTGTCTGGGTTACATCCTGAATTTGTGCAAGAGGTTCTTGCACAATTGCAACTTCCTTGTTGTCTGAGGATTGTATTTGCGCAAGAGGTTCTTGCGTAAATGGCACATTGTTCAGGTTTTGGATTTCATCCGTGATTTTCTGCACACTTGGGGTAAGTAACTTCGTATCGGTTTCTATGAAACTTCGTAATGCGCCCAATGGATAGGAGCGTGCGAACTGGCACATATAAGCCAAGTTTCTGACCGAATATCCTTTCTTTTCGGGATAATTGAACCGTATCGCCTGCGCCAGTTTCTTGATGACCTTGCCGCCCCAACCTTGTCGGTTCTGGTGGTACAATATGTAATTGCCCATTTTCCAATAATGGAACAGCATCTGCGCATTGGCGGCACTGATGAGCCGGACTTGCGCCTGTTCTATTTCCGAACCGATGGCATTGACAAAAGCCTCAAAACTTCTTTTCTCTATATTGTTGTTATCGTTACTGCTCATTGTCGTATGTATTGAAAGTCACAAAGGTAAGCCCAATAACAGGCATCCCGTGAAACTTGCTAATTGTTTTTATAGTTGGTTGAATTTATTCATTGCATTTGCCTTAATGTCATCTGCTATGTCAATGTAGGGTTTCATGGCTTTATAATCGCTATGTCCCGTCCATTTCATGACCACTTGTGCTGGAATACCGAGAGCCAAGGCGTTACAAATGAATGTTCTTCGTCCGGCGTGAGTGCTTAATAGTGCATATTTAGGTGTCACTTCATCTATACGCTCATTTCCTTTATAATATGTTTCCCTTACAGGCTCGTTGATTTCGGCAAGCTCGCCCAACTCTTTCAGATAATCATTCATTTTCTGATTGCTGATGACTGGCAGTGCCATGTTGTTCTCAAAGTGAATGTCCTTGTATTTTTCAAGTATGGCTTTGCTGTATTTGTTCAGCTCTATGTTTAGGCTGTCCGCCGTTTTGACGGTAGTAACTTCTATGTGGTCGGATTTGACGTCACTTCGCTTCAAGTTACGGACATCTGAATACCTTAGACTTGTGAAACAACAGAACAGGAAAACATCTCTGACACGTTCCAGATATTGTTTGTCTTTGGGTATCTGATAGTCTTTCAGTCTATTCAATTCGTCCCATGTCAGAAAAATTACCTTCTTTGAGGTGGTTTTCAATTTCGGTTTGAACGTATCGTATGCAATGTTTTGGTTATATCCCTTTTTGAAGCTCCATCGCAGAAACCATTTGAGGAATCCCATCTGTTTGCCGATGGTACTGTTTCTCATGTCTTTCTTGTCACGCAAGAAGTTTACATACTCGTTTAGTCCGAACTCATCGAAATACTCAAAAGTTACATCTTCTTTGAACTCTTTTAGGTGATTTTTTACGGCTGAAAATTTTTCGTATGTAGATTCTGTCCAGTTGTTCTGATTGCCACATTCCTTGACAAACTCATCAAATATCTCCCAAAAACTTATTTTAGTATCTTCCTGCTGCTCCTCGCTGTCATTTTTCATTTTCAGATTGAACGCATCTTTCAACTGTTGGGTGGTCGGCATGGTTTCCTGTACCTCAAATTCTTTGAACACGTTTTGAATTTCGGCATAGTATCTTAGCAAATCCGCATTGATTTCGGATGCGCTTTGCTTCAATTTATTGGTACATCCGTTCTTTACACGCTGCTTGTTTGCATCCCACTTGGCTATATCAATGCGGTAGCCGGTTGTAAACTCGATGCGATGGCTTGCGTATATAACACGCATACGGATGGGTACGTTCTCTACGATTGGAACGCCGTTCTTTTTGCGGCTTTCAGGTGCAAAAATGATGTTTCGTTTGATGTTCATGACTGGGTGTATTTGAAATTCTGCACCCAAATATACACCCAAAAATTGAAATAGCGAGCGATATTCGATAATATTTAGATTTAATTATGATTGTAATAATCTGGTTATTAATAGGTATTTGCGATTGTGTGATATTTTGAGATAGTACAGGTTCAAGAGCCTCGACATCTGCGATGCCATCGGCCGGCTCCCTCTCGGTCGCCCGGCCTCAAAGCCTAATCTCATAAGCGGAAAGAAAGGAGGTAAGGGCTATGGCAGATAACAAAATGGATCACCGCAACCAAGGTGGCAGACCGCCCAAAGCCATCGCCGAGAAACGCACCGCAGAGGTCAAATTCCATGTTACGCCCGACGTGAAACGAAGGCTGCAAAACGAAGCGATCATCGCCGGGACGGATCTTGCCACCTACTGCCGGGAAAAGGTTCTTACGGGGCAATCCCCACGGCATATCCCTCCCGCGATACTTGCCGCCGTAGCCGAACTGGCCCGACAGGGGAACAACCTGAACCAGTTGGCACGGATTGCCAACACACAAAAGGGGATGGACGGCATTGTCATTCGTCTTATCGGGCTGATCGAGTTTTACGAACGGTTGGCACGCCATATAAAGGGATATTTCTATGATAGCAAAGATCGTAACGGGTAAGTCGTTCGGTGGAGCCGTGCGCTACCTGATGGAGAAAAGCGGTCATGCCCGTATAATAGACAGCGACGGAGTGGAGTTGTCCGACATCCGTTCCCTAATCGGCAGTTTCAATTTCCAGCGCAAGGCCCGGCCGGAGAAGGCCGAGGTCGTGGGTCATATATCCCTTTCGTTCCACAAAGACGACAAGCCGAGGCTCACGGACGGATTTATGGCAGGCCTTGCACGCGAATATATGCAGCGTATGGGAATCACCGATACGCAGTATATCGTGGTGCGGCATACCGACACGGAGCATCCCCACTTGCATATCCTTTACAACCGGGTAAGATACGATACGAAGTTGGTGCGGAGCCATAACGAAAGGATCCGGAGCGTAGCGGTATGCAAGGCCATGAAACAGAAATACGGCCTTACCTTCTCCGAGGGAAAAGAGAGTGTAAAGATCGAGCGGCTACATGATCCTGACAAAGTGAAATACAGGATTTACGAGGCGGTAAAAGCGATACTGCCGTATTGTGTCTCCTTGCCGGAACTCGCGGAACGGTTGCTGGACAAAGGTATTGAAACGACGTTTATTCACCGAGGTGGCGATCCGGCCAAAGGAATACAAGGCATAACCTTTACTAAAGAGAATTTAACTTTCAAGGCCTCTCAGGTAGATCGGAAGTTCAGTTATGCCAACCTCTGTAAAATTATTGAAGCGAACCGAGCAGAACGGGAAAGGCAGGAAACCGAGCAAACCCAGCGACAGATGCAGTCCGCGCAGACACCCGTGCCGGAATCTATAACTGAAATACGGGGTATGAAACTCACGGCCGAACAACAAAAACGGTTATACTCGCCGCAGGGGTTGACGTGCAGGTACGAGGAGAACAATACGTCCCTGTTCCGGGTAAAAAATACTTTTGGACGGGATATACTCACCGAGGAACTGTTATCACAAGAAAAGATAAAACGGAACCCGATAATATTTGGTGTACGGCTTACAGATGAACAGGTAGAACAAATAAAGGACGGGCAACCGGTTTATCTGGAAGGAATGCAGTATGATGGGAAAACGTTCAACGGTTATCTGGTCATGGATGATAACCTGACGCGAGAACGGGCCTACATCGGACACGATCCGCGCGAGTGGGTCGAATACGGCAAATACACCATGCGACGCATGGACAGGGACTTGATAAAAGGCGGTTTTGTCGTTCGTGCCCTCGTTCAATGGTGGGGAGGACACGGGCAGACTGCAAGGCCGTACCTGTGGAAAGAGAATCCATCGGACGAAACGTATCAAGAAAGTTGGGACGATCCTCGCAAACCCCGAACGCTCCGACACGATACAAAACAGGGAAAGATCGTGTCATCCCCCAAGAAATCTAAAGGCCCGAAGCTATAACGGGAGGCCGGAAACGAAATCCCCATTCCACCCGAACGCAAAGGTATGGATCGAGGGGATAAGCTGCAAGGCTATACAAAGCGTCCTCACGGGTCGGCCTTGCAGTTTATCCCTCCGATCCCATGGGCTGGTCGCTAACGGATGGAATGGGACTGTGTGCGGAATGAGTAAGGGATGGAAAGGTTTATAGAAACGTCAAAAATAAGATTGTCAACGCAAGAAAAGGATCTTATCGATTGTTTCTGTCGTTTTTTTACTACCTTTACAGCAGTTATTTGAGGTTGTGATTACTAACGCAAGCAACGGAAAAGAGAACCGTTGCCTTTTCGTTACCTCTCCTTCAATAAAAAATGCAACAGCCCAATCCCTCAGGCTGTTGCATCGTTTTAAGGGCACTCCGTATTCGGTTCGCCTTGAAAAGTTCATTAGATAGATTGCTATAAAATTCGGATCAGATATGTTTTGTATTTAAATTGAATTAAACACGTTTTCGTTTCATGCGTTGATCCATTTCTTCGAGTATTTCTTCTTCAGTCATTTGTCGTGTTGATTGATTTTTTGCCCATTCGAGTAGATCCGAGCGAGAAAATACCAGTTTATGTCCATACTTGAAATGTGGAACTTCTTTTTTTGATGTCAATTTGTAGAGTTTTCCTTTGGAAGTGGGATAACCATTTTCTTTTAAAAAATTGACGGCAGAATCCAAAGTCATGGTTTCCGGCATCGTCGATTTTATTATTCCTTCAGGTAAAAGTTCGCACAATGCGTCTTTTAAACAGTTTTTTAAGTCGTCTGCTTGACAGACAATGATCGTTGCCATATCTTCGAATTTTAAGTATTAGACATCTGAACGACTTTAGCGTTCGAAGGACAAACCAAATATATAAAATAGAAAAAGATAATATTTAAGAAGGGCAGTGCAGGCCGTTTATGGCCGTTTGTTTTTTTATAGAGTCTACTTTTCCCTTCGTAGTAGTTCTGCAAACTTCCCCTTTTTAGGACGGCCTTCAATTAGATAACAAATATAATTTTTTGTTCCAATTGCATGTATAGTTCGATGATTGATTTCAGATAGGCCACCCTATGGGCGCTTGCCCTGGCCTTGTTCAACTCGGAAGCAGAGCTATATTCGCCAGTATGAACATCAATCATTGTGTGTCACACCTTATGCACGGTACTCCATCGGCGGCATATTGTCGAGACTCTCATGGGGTCTCTCATTGTTGTAATAACAGTTCCACTTTTGGGTTACCCGTTTCACTTCCTCTATGCTTCTGAAGATGTACGCGTCAAGTACAGCCTTCTCATCGTATTTGGGGATTGATTATGTATTATTTTAGAGATTGATTCTCCCGACTAAATTCGTCAGAACGAAACAAACACTCCAATTATTTTATGCTAACAGGACGTATACAGTTTCCTCGACTTCTCCATTGAGGGTAAACAGATATGGCACCTTTCCTAAAACGAAGCTCATAGGCCATATACTTATCTTCACAAAGATCTCCTGACCAATAACAACCATATATATCGAAATCCTCTATGTAGGATTCATCTTCCATTAATCCTTCACCTTGTCCCGATGCCGGGAAAAAAATGTGATTTCCGTTCATTCCGAAAACTTTATAGCCGCTAAGAACAAAATTCACATCATCAGCCTCCTGCCATATCCATGTACAACAATGAATCAACTCATTGATTTCCGATAATAAAGGGAGTCTCCACGGTTCTCCACACTCATATCGAGCCGCATCAAAATTCGGATTTCCGCCAATATTATTTGGAATATTATCAAAAACATCTTTTTGATAATAAAAATTTTCATTCTTCCACAGGGACAAATCTCCCCATCGGTAATGGT
>OLGE01003025.1_pt1 | contig 13955 bp, 16 predicted proteins | sample 1605151 | NCBI WGS metagenome assembly OLGE01 (sample SAMEA3888912, study PRJEB22519) | human gut metagenome | biome: human gut; feature: human-associated habitat; material: faeces | place: Denmark | collected 2010
ACTCTGTCATCACCCAGGCTTACAAGGGAGAACTCCTTGTACAGCTTGATTGCCATATCCCGGAGGAACGTCAGATTGTTCTTGATACGGTTGAAATCCGAAGCATTGAATCTGTCACCCGTATAAACACCCTCTGAATTTGTACTTCCGTGCCAATCGGTTTTAGGTGTTTGCCATGCCATCTTCCGTCACCTCCTAACTGGATACACGTCTTGCGGTTACCTTGCCGCTGAACGCCTGGTCAAAGTTGATTGTGTGCCGATAGATATTTACCTTCATTCAGTCATGGAACTCATTCTCCTGGTACACAATATCGTTTGCGTCAATCTCCGGGTTACCTCTGGTATCGTACTCATACTCAATACCTGCGGTATAATAATCACCAATCCATTCAGCCAGTTCCGTAGCAATCGCCATATCACTGATAAGCGGGTTCGCCCATTTTACAGACTTACCTCTGCTATTCAGTGACTTCGTGGCATATCGCTCCACGATTTTGTACCGATAGCCCAGAATTTCCAGACGGAAGGTTCCTGTCTTAGAGAACTTGACTGTCACATAGTAGTTACCCCATGCCGCGATACTTACACCACTGGAACTTTCGTCCAATGTTGCCCGGAAGTTGTAGGACGGTTCACCCACATAGAAGGTTTCCACATCACCAGACTTCACGGTAATATCCTCACTGACAAGACTTTCTTCCGCATTACCCGGCTGATAACTGTAGCAAGGAACGATAACCTCTTTGACCAACTCCTGCTTGATAGCTTTCGGGGAAGAAGTCATGTCCTGCCGCTCCATAGTGAAGTCAGTCACATCACCGAAAGCGAAGTTGTTAAGCACAATACGGTTGTACGGCTCTGCCGTTCCCGTGAACTCAATCTTCATAGTGTCGAAATCGTCAAAGTCCCGAAGGATAACCAGGGTCTTTGTAATCTCTTCCTCCACCTCATACTCAGTAACCAATTCGTTATTGTTGTAGGTGCGAATGACCATTCCTGAAGGAAGGGCATTACCGAACACGAACTTCACACCGTAGTACATACAGGCAGCTTCCTGCACGATTGTCACCATAGGGTTTGTGATGAACTTACCGTCAGCGTCAGACTGCTGTTCTGAAATAAAGCCTGTGTTCAACGTTCTCTTACTTGCCGCCCGTGGCAGGAAGAACATTGTCCCGTCTGCCGTGGTGTAGTTACTTGCCAGTGTTGCGTACTCATCTTTGGTGTCATCCGTCAGAATCTTCGCAACGTGGGAGTAATCGGTTTCACCATTGCTGCTTGCCGCAGCTTCCGGGACGAAAGAGGATTTAATCTGAATCGTACCAACTCTGGACTGTGACAGAACACAGCGGCAGGCATTGGCTATAATCTGCAATGCTTCCTTACAGGAAACACGGGGGATAGGATTCTTCGTGTACAGCTTTTTGAGTCTGGGGTCAACATAGTAGTCTTTCTCCCCGGCAGCTTTCAGAACCTCAATCGCCAGGTCATAATAGCTTTTGCCGTTCGGAGCATACAATCCTTTGTAATACTCAGTGTCCATGTTACGGAACACGTCCTGGCAGCGGATTGTTGCCGTGTAGTCATCGGACTCCCACTCAGAACAGAGTAAGTGATTTCCTCTAACCCATTCGATTTCATCAGAGTTCGGAAGCTGATACCCGTAGTAAATGTCCATCTCCTGTCCCGTTTCCAGGAAGTTGATAGCCGACTTCGGGTTGTCCACGTTGAAATACTTGTCATAGTTTTTCAGCGTTACTGAGAAATCAATCTGAGGAATGTCAGCACCAATCGGACTGACATAACTCTCAAGCGAAGAACTCATAACAGAATCGTTGTAGTACACCAGTCCGTAACCGAAACGGAAGGAGTAAATACGCAGCCTGCTTCGGAAGTTCTTCATTTTATGAATCACCAGAGTCAGTGTGGTTACATTCTCAAACACTTCCTCTGTAGTAAAAACAGCTTTGTCATTATCCCGGAACTCAACCTTTTGCCCGGTATTAGTGACAAAATCGAAATCAGTAGGATAATTCTCACCGAAGTTAATCGTGATACCTCTGAAATCAGTCGGAGCCGCATGAAGGTTTATGGTCACTTCATACAGTCCGTCTGATACCAGATTTTTTCCTACCAACCCTGTGTTGTAGAACATTGCTCCCGGCTTGTTCCGTGGGAGAAAATACATAGAACCGTCAACCCTGGTAAAGTTCTCTTCCAGAGTGGCGTACACCACATCGTCAGTTCCCTCATTGAACAGGTTGTCCGGGTTGGAGAAGTAGGCAAACTCTCCGCTGTCTACTCTGGCTTTCGCCTGCGCTTCCTGGTTGACAACTCCGAAAGAAATCATTATGTATGCTCTCTCACGGAGGGAGTCTTTCATGCTTGCCTTATATTCTTTGGATACCTTTTGCATAAAATCACTCTCCTACGTCAATCAGATTCACCTTGCAATTCCTGTAGTGTGTCGGGTGACCGTCCTCATCTACCCAGTAGGGTTCAGCCGTTCGGTTACCACAGTACATTTTGATGGTCTTAGGTACATTGCTTACAGGGTCAATAAAAGTTACATTTACAAAGAAGTTATCAAGGATACTCAGTATCTTTGACCACTGTTCGGCAGTGAGCCATGACCATTCCAGATTGTCAATCTTGTACTGGTCACGTCCGATACGCTGACCCACCACCGTACCGTTTGCGTTACGCCCGGAATCTACAAGAGTGGTCACCGTAGGGGTGACACCTCTCTTGCAGGGAGGTAACGCATAACCGTTGATTGCCAGATAAGCCATTACACATTACCTCCTTATCCCGTAAAGCTATAGCCATTGGCTTTCTTCTGAGTGGTCACAGCGTCAGTCACCACACGGTTACCAACCTGCACCACGGTTTTCTCTTCCTTATCAGCCTGCCTACGCATATCATCAGCCATCTGAACCATGGTCGGTTCAACGTACTCATGGTAGAAATCCTCCATGGCTTCACGGAAGCCCGTTGCGGAAATCTCCGTGCTGCTCTGTACGTTAGAAGAAATAGACCGGGAGAATGCGGCAGAGTCATAATATTTCAGAGCAGAAGTATCAACTGCCAGTGCCATTGTCGGACTGAAATTCGTGAAGGAATCAGCCCATGTGCCGACTACAGACTTCGTACTCTTACCCACCTGGGTAATCGCATTATTGAAACCTGCAACGGCAAAACCACCAATCTCATAAAAGACCTTAGACGGGGAGTTTACGTCCAACTTGTCCTTGAACCAGGAAATAATTGAACTGCCCCAGGAAGAGATTGTGCTTTTGCAAGTATGGTACAATTCACCGATACCGTTCTTAAAACCACTCACTACATTAGAAGCTACATTGTAGAAACCGTTGTAGGAGCAATATGCTGTGAACCAACTCTTCACGCTGCTACCGAAGGTACTCATGTTACCCTGTGCCGCAGTGTAATACCCACCGATTCTGTTCTTGAATCCATCAACCACACTGGTTGCGAAGCCAGAGAATGCAGAAGCGGAAGCAATACCAGAAAACCAGTTCTTCACATTGCTTGCCCAAGTGGTCATATTGCTCTTCGTATTCACATACGCAGAACCAATCTTATCCTTGAACCCGGTCACCACATTATTCGCAAAGGTCTGGAAGTTTGTAGAGTTCACACCGCCGAAGCCGCTGTTCGTAAACCACTCCTTCACATTCGTAGCCCAGGTAACCATGTTGGACTTCGTAGTGGTATAGGTGGAACCTACCTTTGTACGGAAGCCCTCAATGACATTCCCGGCAAACGTCTGGAAGTTCGTAGAGTTTACTCCACCGAAGGAACTATTGGTGAACCATTCTTTGACCTTACTTGCCCAGGTGGTCACGTTCGCTTTGGTATTGGTATAGGCACTACCGACTTTGGTTCGGAAACCTTCAATCGTGTTGTTCGCAAAAGTACTGAAAGTATCGCTGTTCACTCCACCAAAAGAGTTGTTGCTGAACCAGTCTTTTACTTTGTCTGCCCAGGTGGTCACGTTAGACTTAACCGTGGTATAAGTACCACCAACCTTGTCTTTGAAGCTGCTTACGATATTGCCGCCAATTTCCTTGAAATGCTCAACAATACCCTTGCCGTCCTCACCCTTCGTGAACCACTCAATGACCTTGCCTGCCCATTCCTTAACCTTGCCTGCAATCTCACTGAACTTATTGAGTCCCTGTAAGAAACCTTCGACAACATAACCGCCCATCTCCTTCATTACTGTAGAAGGAGAGTGAATACCGAAGCACTCTTTGAATCCGTCAATGAACGGGTCAAATACGTTCTCCTTAATCCACTTGCCGATATTCTTAATGCCGTCCCAGATACCCTCAAGCAGACCCGCTACCCAGTCAAGACCGCACTTTTTCGTGCCGTCATCATTGGTGAGATATTCCTGGAAATACCCAGTAATGTCCTCCCAGATACCCTGCACGAAACCTGCGATAAAGCTAACCGCAGCCGCCAGAGCAGAACCCAGTAACTTAAAGAAACTCTGTGCCACACCTGCAAAGTCAATGCCCTTAATACAAGCCTTGAGATTCTTCCACAGGTCTTTGCCCATCTTGTTCCAGTTATAGCTTGCAATCCACTCCTGGGCTTCATTGAATGCACCCTTCAAGAAATCGCCAATGCTCTTTCCCACAAGGTTCCAATTCAAACCGCCAAGCAAGCCAATCATAAAATCAAGGGCTACCGTGACACCACGAACCAGAAGTCTGCCCAGGTATGTGAAGTCAATTTCCTCCATTGCACCATTCAGCAGTTCTGCTATATGGTTACCCAGGTTCTTGAAGTCCGCTGTCTTTAGGAACCAGTATGCTGTCTGTATTGCACCGTTCAGTCCGTATCCAATCTTGTGACCGATACCAGACCAATCAATGCTATCCACAATCTCATTAAACTTTTCACCCAGTAAAGTACCCAGGGTTTTCCAGTCACCTGCGTCCAGTGCTGCTTTCAGCTTGTCGGTAAATTCAGAAATGCTACTGTCAATCGGCACGGTTTCAAACATATCGCCATAGTTCTTACTGCCAGAACCGCTTCTACTGGAATCCTTCTGACTGATAATGTTCAATTCATCAATGCCAACCGTAGCGTCCTTAATATCCTTCGCTGCTTTCTTCGCAGACTTACCCGCACCAGAGATAGAATCGCCATAGGAAGCTGCCGCTTTCTTCGCTTTCGTGAAGGTAGTTGCACCAGACAGACGGGCGAAAAACTGATTGACAATATTCAGCAGTGCTGCAAACTTATCAATCAGAGCGTCCACCGCAGGAGCAATCATATTGATGAGCGGAGCAACCATAGCACCCATGCTGTTCTTGAGGTACTGGAAACTGGTTGCCAGACTGTCCATACTTCCCTTGAACGTACCTCCCATGAGGGAACTGTACATATACAAATTCTGAATACCTTCCTTCATTGCAGCTGTAAGCTGTGAGAAGAGGAATCGAATTGCACGGTACATTGCAATACGCTTTAAGGAAGAGAACAACTGACCCATACCCGAAGTTGTTTGCTTCACCTTGCTACTCAGTTTGGAACCGATAGTACTTCCCAGTTTCTTACAAGCATTCACTGCTGATTTTGCCGCAGTGCTTACCCCCTTCAAGGCGGCTTGAAATGCTTTCAGAGCAACACCACCTACAGCAGAAAATGCTCTTGAGAACACACCACCTACACCTTGCAGAACACCCAGGAATCCCCTGGTCTGAGTAGCGGCAGCAGTTATCTGGGAAGTATACTGAGTGATACCAGAGGTTGCCGCTGTAGCCGCCGCACCCGCATTTGTTGCACCCGCAGGGTCAGCAGGAGCCGCAGTCCCAGTAGGCGTTGCCGTCTGGTTCCCAGTAATATTTCTCATATTCGGAATCTGAATGCCCTGCATATTCTGTAGAGCAGTGCTGAGTGCTTCAACCTTTTCCACACCAGACAAGTCCAGACTATCCAGAGAAGCACCGATTTCAGTTAGTCTCTTAGAGATTGTGGAGGGAATCTTGACATTGCTCAGAGAATTAAGGCTTTTTGTCAAATCTTCAATCTTCTCAATCCCGGACATACTCAGCTTTGCATTGCTGATTGCGTCCAGTTTCTTGCTGATATTGTTCAGACCTGCGCCGCCTTTGGTTGCTGCTTTCAGCTTATTGAAGCTGTTAATCAGAGCGTCTACACCTTTAGCGGCATTTTCGGACTTCGCTTCAATTTGAAACTCAAGACCTTCAATCTCAACTGCCATGATTTATTCCTCCTTCCGTTTGAATTTTGAATTAACCCCTGCCATTATCTGCTTCATGGCTTCCTTACCTGCATTCAGCTTCTTGTGATTCTCTTCCTCTTGCTGCTGTCTATGACGTGCTTCGGTAAGAGGAATAGGAGCCTGCCTATAAGGAATAGGCTTGTGCTTTTTGCTCATAGCGTTGAGTACCGGGGAAGCGTCAACCAACGCTTCATAGAAATATAGACCTTGTAGCCAAAGGGCTTCATTCTGCTGTTCTTTGACCTTTTCATCCATATCCCTGTAGTATCGTGCCATCTCACAATCGCCATCCCAGTAATCGTGATAGCCCATACCCAGACTCATGTAATAACCGCAGAGTTTTTCAAAAGTTTCCCCGTAACGATAAACAACGGGCAAGCGGCGGTTGCCGCCGCCCGTTGCAGCCTGGGAGTCCGAACCCGTTACCAGTTCGCTTCCCAACTCACGTTTTTTACCGCTTTCTCATCTGGTTCCTCCATCAAAGTCACAATCGGGTCATTGTACATCTCTGCCAACTTGCCAATCAGTTCATCCTTATGGGGCATACCCGCATAAATCTTGTCAATCACATCCTGCTTCACGAAACGATGGTGCGCCTTGAATGCACCTGCAAAAAGAGCAGGAAGCAGAGTCATAGGCTTACGGTCAATGTCCTGTGCGACAAAGCCCTCATCCTCCATCTGCTTGACAGTACGCCTGGTAAACTCAAGCGTGTATTCCTTATCTTCATAGGTAAAAACAATCTGTTTAGCCATTGCTCAACTCTCCTTTAATTCTCAAAATTAAATGCAATCTTACTCTTCGTCCTCAGTGATAGGAGTGGACGGGGCAATCGTAATCGCCATACCACGAACCTCATTCACGCCGCCGCCAGTAACGTAGACGGACAGTTCGCCTGCAAACTTGAACTTACCCTCAGAACCCGTAGGAGTCGGGGAACTTGCAGTCTCAGTGCCACCGAACCATACTGCGTATTCCTCGTTCTTACCCTCAAGGGCTTTCAGAGCCTTATACTCAGTGTGGTCATAGTTGGCATTAAAGGTCATGCCGTCATTACTCTGGACACCATTCACATAGGTCTGCATTTTGTCAGACAGAGTGGTGGTTTCAAGCAGTTCCGGGTCACCGCCCAGGTCGGGGAACTCAGTAATGTCAAGCAGCTTCTCCCATGCCGTTTCCTTCTTGTGCATGAGGAAAGTCATATAAGTACTTGTAGCCATTTCACTTACCTCCTGTAAAAGTGTTTCCCATCGGTTGCCACACGGAAGCGGGCTGTAATCCGATAGATTGTTGCGTCCTCCATGTTCGGAACCGGGGTCATAGCCGTGCGCCTAAAATTCATGGAGTACAATGCGTCATTGATTTCTTTGATAATCTTCTTGCATTCTGTTTTCTTACCCTCTGCCTTGTTGGAGTAGACATTGATTTCAAACATGGCAATAACCATGTTCTCTTTCATGCTGCTGTCCTGCCACTCCGTAGGGATATAGCAGTCACTCTGGGTAATACTCACATGAGGAAAAGAAGAAGGTGATTTCACATATTCACTGGCAATATCAATCTTAGGAAATTTCTCTCTCAAGATTTTTGCAAGCCTTGTATAGACTTCGTTTTCGCAGTCAATCATGTGTAACACCTCCTTGCTATCTCTGCAAATTTCTCTTCCAACTCTCTGACTGTTTCGTACATACTCATGTTTGCAGGGTTACCGTAGGTATGAACTTCACCTGCGTGTTTTCCCGTGGTAATAACTTCACCGTTAGAACCAGGGTCACCAGTATATCGCCATCCCTTTTCAAGCCGTCCCAGTTTATAACCGTAGCCACCACGGGTGAAACCGTTCTTACCTGCTTCTGGGTGATTGTCTGGGTACTTGACACCTGTACCAAACTCAATAAAGAGGACTGAACTTCCTACAGCTACCACGGCTACTTTGTTGTTATCCCGGCTCTCTACAGATACGCTCACATCATTCGTACCGTCATAGACGGCTGTTTGGAACTTCGCTGTAGCCACCTGGACTCCCTCTTCACCAAGGGCTTGTATGAATTTTTCAGTACACTCTTTCAACCACGTCTTGTAGTTCTTGAGTTCTTTAATGGCATTGTCAATGCTCTTTTCAGATAACGTAACTTTGATAACACGCTTGCTCACGATACGGTCACCTTGCTAATAGCATAAGAGATACTGTTAAGGGACTTTGCAACACGCCGTACCCTATAGTCACAGAGAGGATTGCCGTCATTTCCGAACTCTGGCTCCTTATCCACAAAGAGCAGGGTGTTTTCGTCAATGGGGCAATTTGTATCATCAGTAATAAGTACCTTGTCATAGGACTCTAAGTTACCGAACATATTCACCTGGGCATATCCAGTCGCAGGTGAAACACTGCATTGCAGTTCAACGGGGCTTTCATAGCCCACCTGGTATTCACCAGTTTCATTCCCGTCATCATCCAGAAGTGGCTCCCTACCTTTATACAGGCAGTAATGCACGGGCTTGAGATTGCGCTTCATCAGCTTCATAGAATCACCCCCGCCATAGGAAGGATTCGCCGCAGCAGAGTAGGGGGAATGTCACCATCTTCATAAGAACGGGAAACGCCGTTTTCGCTGTGTGCTGTTTCACCCTCTGCCCCACGCTTATTCAGCATATAAGCGGCAATCTCAACATGAACCGTGTCATATTTTGCAGGAACCGTATCTTCTTCCGTATAAGGGTAGGCACGGGAAAGCACTACCCCTTTCGCTAAAGTGAGGTAAGTGGACAACACATCGTTATCCGTTTCCTCTGTCATGCTTTTAAGCATGGTCAGTTTCTCTTCATCGGTCATGTTGTCCACCTCCTTTCAATCTTCATTAGCCCGTAGCCTTGCCAATGTCAGCGGCATTCGCCACATAAACAGAACGGCTGTAGGTCGGCTTCTCAAAGGTAGTAGAAATATCAGTGAACTTGCCGTGATACCATTCGGGACCATGGTCAAGACCAATCTGACCGAAAAGCTGATACTTCTCACCTGCACCCGTCTTAGCAAGCGGCTCCAGGAAGAAATTACCCTTACCAGGAACAGGCTGATAAACAGGAGCCAGAACATCAAGGTTCAGAAGCATTGCCGTACCCTCAGGCAGGCACTCGCCCAGATACAGGTAAACAACACCGATAGGAGTTACCACACTGGAAAGAGCGATACCGTTAATCTCACGGGCAGCAGGAACCACAGTCAGACCATTCTGAACAGCGTCAGCGTTGACCTGGAACAGAGTCACAGCGTCACACCACAGCACCAGACCGTCAGTCGGAGCATTCGCACCGTAAATCTTCTTCACCATGTCGGCAATGTCCCACAGACCCAGGGGCTTCTTAGCCATTGCCAGAGTGTTAGTGGTAATAGCATTCACCAGACCACGGGTCTTGTTTACCTCAGCGTCAGAAGTAGCCTTGTTGTACTCACCGTTGATAAAGGTGTACTCAATATCACGGTTTACCTTCTGAATCTTAGCGGCAACCTGGAAGTCCAGTTCGCTCATCGGGTTTGCCTGCTGCTCTGCGACATTGATACCACTCAGAGTACCCATATTGCTCTGCTTACCGTAAGAGATACCTACGGACTCCTGGAAAATCTGAGTGACGTTCGTTTTCTGAGAACGGGTCACAACATCAGCGTCCGGGGCAGTCAGAGAAGCACTCTCACTGATTGCAGGCTGAGAGCCATTACCGTTAGAGGTGTACTCCTGTCCAGTAACGAACTCTACATGATTCGTGGTTTTCGCCTTGCTACCGATGATGGAAGAAAGCGGGGTACGCACGTTACCCTTGTTAAACAGCATTCCAGAATAATTCAGAACGCCAAAACTGGTTGCAAACGTATCTGCCATTGTCTTTTACCTCCGATTTTTACTCTTTCATCTGATTCGCTTCATCCTGCGCTTTCAGACGTGTATAGTAGGCAACTGCGGTCAAATCGCCGCTTGCCTGCGCTTCTTCGATTTTCTTAGCATAATCCATGCCGCCCGTCCCATCAGAACCCGCAGCAGGTCTGGGAGTTTTCTTCATCTGTTCAGCACGAATTGCCTTTTCACGGGACTCATTGAACGTAGCCTGGTTCTTCATAACCGTGTCCATATCGCCGTCAACCATTGCGATTGCAGTACTGTCAGCAAGTTTCTCATCGTAGCCCATAGCTACCAGTTTGGTCTTTTTGTCTGCCAGAGCGATAGAACGCTTCAAATCGGTATTCTCCTGGGTCAGCTTGTCCATGGTTGCTTTCTGTTCAGCGGCAGCGGCTTCATCGGCAGTCTGCTTACCTCTTAACTGCTTCTTGTAATCAGCAGCTTCGGAATTGGCTTTAGAAAGCTGTGCTTTCAGACGATTGATTTCAGCGTCATTATTCTGACCTGCACCCGCAGCCTGTAAAGCCGTAGAAATCTCTTCCTCAGTCATACCTTCCTTGTAGGAATCTCCAAGCAAATCACTTAAATAACTCATAATAAAGTCCTCCTTGCGTTTTAAGGTGTTCCCTCACCATGTTCTTCTGTTTTATCCTCTTGTCTGAGTGTGCGTTTTAAGGTGTTCCCTCACCATACAAGCAGGTCAATCCTGCGAAGTATCAGTTTCAAGTTTCAGTACACAGCGGCAGTTCACATTGTTCTCTGCCTTAGTGAACTCACCCGGTCTGGAAGCATGGTCACCATCAAAGGTATAAAACTCTTCATCCAGAGCCACACTTACACCTTCCAGGTATTTATGAGTATCCCGAACGGCTTCATCCCGGACAGTCACCCATTTCTTTGAGACTCCCAGTCCTCTTGTGGACTGGAACTCATAGGCTCCATCCTCTTCCGCTGCATTAAATACCCGGTGATATTCAGATTCAACTAACGTCTGTAAGCCAGACAAATCCCCGGCTATCACATGGTCAGCGATTCTGTCCTCAAAGGTTTTACCGTCTATCACCTCATAAATAGCTTCCTCCATGGAATCCACGTCTACGGTCAAATCGTAGGCAAGCATATCCGCCGTGGCTGTAATGCCCTGCCGATAAGCCCGGATGAGCAGTGATAAAATGTCATCCGCAATCTGAGCAACCTTTGAGGTCATATCCTTCCCAGAAGCGGAGTAATAACTGGTGGAAGTCAGAATGTTGAGTTCATCAAACGCAGCAATATAAGCTGAAAATGTATTATTCATAGGCAAAATAAAAAGGGACTATGAGTTCGTCACTCACAGTCCCATTGGACTCACCAGAACCCCTGTCCTGGTGTTACTCTTTCATTCTCATCTTGCGTTTGATTTCAACAATCGTAACCTTGCCCTGCTCAATCAGCACTTCCACTCTGCTGCCGTGCTTGAGCAGCGTTTCCACCTGCTGTACCATTTCCTTTGTCAGTGTTGGAGTCATCGGTTTCATCCTCCTTTTTCCGTATTCTGCTTTTCAAGCAACTCCTGTGCTTTCTTCTCCTGTTCCTCTGCATATTCCGCACTTAATGTGTATGCCAGGTCAGAATCAACAAACAGTCCGCAATGTTCAAAAGCAAGCCGTGGATGAATCTTACTGTTCTTCAACATAAGGTCAAGCACCTGGGCTTTTTGCAGAATGTTTTCGTAATTTCTTCGGGTAAAGCGAATTTCAATATTGCAAACCTTCAAGTCCATGCCTTTCAGAGTTTTGCAGATATTCAGAATCAGCTTGAGGAAAATCCTCTCACTCTTCTTGAACATCAATTCGCTGTCCTTTGCTCTTGCTTCCGCAGCAGACCAACCATCTCTCATAATGACCGCAGACCCGGTATCACTGGTAGACGTACCACCGTTGCGGTTCGGCATACCACAGATAGTTAATACCGTCTGGTACATATGGTCAACCAGAGTTTGCGTTTCACCCTGGTTCAGAGTACTGGTCAGATAAGATACTTCGGCTTTCAACTGAGGGTCAATATCCCGGAACTTAATAGCCCCTTCCTCTCTCAGCTTATCATAATCGTCAGACGAAATGTCTACGTTATGGAAAAGCATGAGCGCCTGGATGAACTGTTCAACACCATCCTGGCGGTTACTGTCAGTAAGATTGATTGCGTCAAGGAGCGGGATAACCAACTCAAACGCACCGATACGGGCAATGTTCAGAGGATATTCGATGATGGGAATATCACCCAGAATGTGCGGCTCTGCCTTGATGATATGAGATTCTACAATCTCAAAATACTCATGGTCAGAGTAGCAACTATAATGAACTATGCCGTTGTCGTCCACCACATACTTGACACCCAGAAGCGGCTTGTTTCCAAGACCATTGTTGTACACTACAAAAGTGTTTCGTGGGTCAAGTGTGTAGATTTCAAATGGGGAGTCATCGTCCTCACCTACGCCCTCATCTGGAAGAACCATTCTGAAAGACGTACCGCAGATATGGAACCAGTCAGCAAGTTCCTTATCCTTTGCGGGCTTCTCTTCGGCAAACACAAATTCGTTAAGCTGATTGATTGCGTCAGATAAGTTATCACCGTTACCACGGGAAACATACTGTAGAGGTTCGCCCATCAAATAGCCAGACTTGAAGGACACAATCTCATTCGCCCGGTTCTCCACGATTTTATTACAAATCTCTGGACGAACCTGTTTCTCACGGTTGAGAATCGGCTGTAATCCTCTGTAGTAGTACCACAGATATTGAATTTCACTGCGATTCTCCCAGTGATAAGGAAGTGCCTTATTGAGAATCGCAACCACATTCTCAACGGTCACTTCGGTTTCATCAGACTTTATCATGCGTCTACCGTATAAACCGAAAGACACGCAAGCCACCTCCAATCCTAATATTTCTATTGTAATTATAGCACTCTTCAATGGTTATTTCAAGAGATTTCTTGATAATAGGTATGAAGAGTTTTTGTGTAAATTAACACGGTCTTTTGAACACTTCAACCTTCGCTCCAACCAGTCCCCGCAATTCATTCTCAAGCAAAGAAAGAGAGTCGGGTGCGTCATCGTGCGGCACTTTACCAGACCGGGTGTAGGTTGTGACCTGCTTCATAAACAAGGCATACTGACTGTTCCTTGCATAGAGTGACGGGTCTTTGAAGTAAAAGTGTTTGATAATGTTATCAGAAGCGAACTCGATACGGGTCTGCTTATTGCTGATAGTCCTCTTCGTTCGGATATTGCTTTTGAAGACACGGTGTGTAGCACAGAGCAGTTGTGAATATATAGATCTGCCCGCGCTTTCCTCGATCCGATCTGCGCTTCTACGGGCTGCCTCTGCCGATTGTGAACACCTACTACAACCAGCTCAGAATCCGCTCCGTCCTTCCCTGGCAGATCGATCTGCTCCAATCCGAGGGAGACGAGGTCCTCCGGGGAAGAAACCTCGTGTACTGCGCTCCCACAGGGATCGGAAAGTCGCTGGTGTACGAGCTCCTCATGCTGCGTCGCCTTCAGTTCTGGAGGGGGCAGTGCATGATCGTGCTTCCCTACATTTCTCTCATTGAGGAGAAGAAGGCGTATCTGTCTTCTCTGTGCGAATCGAATGGTGTGTATGTGGAGTGCTATTTCAGCGGCGGGTCCCAGCGGCTTGATCCCCGCATTGACGTTTTGTTCTGCATTCACCCTCACGACTAGATCGCCATCAGCACCGTGGAGAAGGCCAACAGCATCATCAACCGCTGTCTCCTCGAAGG
>OLGE01003029.1_pt1 | contig 13940 bp, 14 predicted proteins | sample 1605151 | NCBI WGS metagenome assembly OLGE01 (sample SAMEA3888912, study PRJEB22519) | human gut metagenome | biome: human gut; feature: human-associated habitat; material: faeces | place: Denmark | collected 2010
CTGGCGGAGCTGCTCCGCCGGGAGCAGAACCGTCTGGCCGGAGCGAGGACCTATTCCATGGAGGAGATGGCCGGGGAAGTGGAGGAACTGCTGGGTGAAGATCAAGTGGCTGAGTGAGGCCCGGAACGAGCTGCGGGAGCTGGTCCGGTATTACCGCGTCCAGGTGGGGCGGCCCTATGCGAAAAAATTTGCCGACCGGGTGCTGGGGGAGGTCGCCAGGCTGGCCGACTTCCCGGAGATGGGCGTGCTGAAATATGACACGCTGATGGGGAAGTATGGCTTTCGGGCGCTGTTTATCGGCAACTATGTCTGCGTCTATAAGATCGCGGGCGACACCGTTTACATCTTCCACATCGCCGACGCCCGAGGAAATTACATCTATCATATTTTCGGGCTGGAATAAGGCAGGTCGATACAAGTGATACAAGAAGAGGGCCGCCCGATTGGGCGACCCTCTTGAACTGTCTTGAGATAGGACCGCTCTTTAGCCCTTAACGATGGCGGCGGTGTCCATGGCGATCATCAGTTCCTCGTTGGTGGGGATGACCAGGACGCGGACCTTGGCATCGTCGGCGGAGACATCCATCTCCTTGCCCCGGACCTTATCCTTCTCGGGGTCGATCTTGATGCCCAGGAACTCCAGACCGGCGCAGGCGCTCTCACGGGTCTCGGGGCCGTTCTCACCCACGCCGGCGGTGAAGATCACCGCGTCCACGCCGCCCATGGCGGCAGCATAGGCGCCGATATACTTCTTCACGGAATAGTCAAACACCCGCAGGGCCAGCTCGGCCCGCTGGTTGCCCTGGGCCTCGGCGTTCTCCAGGTCACGGAAGTCGGAGGAGATGGCGGAGATGCCCTCCACGCCGGACTTCTTGTTCAGCACGTTGAGCATCTCGTCGATGTTCATGCCGTGCTTGTTCATCAGATACTGGAGAATACCGGCATCCAGGTCGCCGGCGCGGGTGCCCATGGGCAGACCGGCCAGGGGGGTGAAGCCCATGGAGGTATCCACGCTCTTGCCGCCGTCCACGGCGGTGACGGAGGAACCGTTGCCCAAGTGGCAGGAGATCAGCTTCAGCTCCTCAGGCTTCTTGCCCAGCATAGCGGCAGCGCGCTGAGAGACATACTTATGAGAGGTGCCGTGGAAGCCGTAGCGACGGACCTTGTCATTCTCATAGTACTCATAAGGCAGAGCATACATATAGGCCTTGGCGGGCATGGTCTGATGGAAAGCGGTATCGAACACGGCCACCTGAGGCACGTCCTTGCCCATAACGGCGGTGCAGGCGTTGATGCCGGTGATGTTGGCAGGGTTGTGGAGAGGAGCCAGGGGGATGCAGTCCTCCAGAGCCTTCATGACCTCATCGGTGATGAGAACAGACTTGTTGAAGGCCTCGCCGCCGTGCACCACGCGGTGACCCACAGCGTCGATCTCCTTCATGGAGCCGATCACGCCGTTGTCCTTGTCCACCAGAGCGTTCAGCACAGCCTGAATGGCCTCGGAATGGGTGGGCATGGCCACGTCCACAGCGTCCAGGACCTGCTTGCCCTCGATCTGGGGCTTATAGGTGAACTTGCCGTCGATGCCGATGCGCTCGCACAGGCCCTTGGCCAGCAGCACGCCGGTCTCGGGGTTCAGCAGCTGATACTTCAAAGAGGAACTGCCCGCGTTGATAACCAGAATATTCATCGTTGGATCTCCTTCTTCTTTTGGGAAAGCCTTGCCAGCTTTCCATATTTAAGCTACAATGTAAATATAATGTTTGCATTTGCGCAAACTCTCTTTTTCATTATAACAAATCCTCCACAAGATACAACCTACATTTTTACCGAATTGACATTATTTTGTAACCGCTTTGAGGTGACAAATGTGAAAACCGCTGGTATCATAACAGAATATAATCCCCTGCATTATGGTCACCTCGCCCTGATACAGGCCGTCCGGCAGCAATTTGGCGGAGACACAGCCGTTATTTGCGCCATGAGCGGCGATTTTGTCCAGCGGGGTGACTTTGCGTTGGTACGCCGTCACGCCCGGGCGGAGGCCGCCGTCCGGAGCGGGGCGGATCTGGTATTGGAGCTGCCCCTCCCCTGGGCCGTCAGCTCTGCCGAGGGATTCGCCCAAGGCGGCGTCGAGGTTCTCACCGCCACGGGGCTGCTGGACGTGTTGGCCTTCGGCAGCGAGTGCGGAGACACCGCCGCCCTTGCGCGGGCCGCGGGGGCTTTGGAGGACGCTGCCTTTCAGACGGCCTTGAAAGCGGAGCTGACCAAGGGGGACAGCTTTGCCGTCGCCCGTCAGCGGGCCGTAGCCGCCCTGCTCTCCCCATCGGACGCCGCGCTGCTGTCCGACCCCAACAACACCCTTGGGATCGAATATTGCCGGGCGCTGCTGCGTGTGGGCGCGGCTCCTGCGCTGTTTACGATCCCCCGGACCGGTGCGGCCCATGACGCCACCCCGGAGAACGCCGGGGGCTATTCCGCCTCCGCCATTCGGCACCTGCTGGCAGAAGGCCGCCGAGCCGATGCCCTGTCCCGGATGGTTCCGGCCATGAGGACCGTTTACGAGGCGGAGGAGACTGCGGGCCGCGCGCCGGTATTCGCCGCCGCCTGTGAGCGGGCAATTCTGGCCCGGCTCCGGTCCATGACTCCGGCAGAATTCGATGCGTTGGACACCGGACACGAGGGCGTCGGCCAGCGGCTGTACAACGCCAGCCGGAACGCCGCCACCCTCGACGCCGTTTTAGACAACGCCAAAACCAAGCGCTACGCTTACGCCCGGCTGCGGCGGATGGTCCTCTGGGCCTATCTGGGCCTGACCCCCGCCAAGCTGCCCGCCTCCGTCCCTTACCTGCGAGTCCTGGCCGCTAATGAGATCGGTCGCGCGCTGCTGGGCCGGATGCGGAAAACCGCCCGCCTTCCGGTCATTACGAAGCCCGCCGCCATCCGGTCCCTCTCCCCTGACGCCCATCGTCTCTTTGAGACCGAGAGCCGGGCCGCCGACCTGTACGCTCTGGCGTATCCGGAGCTGACAGAAGCCTGCGGCTCCCTCTGGCGGCAGAATCCCGTCATGCCCTGACTCATTTCCTGAAAGGAGTTCCTCACATGAAAAAGTATCTCTCTCTGATCCTGGCCCTATGCCTGCCGGCGCTGCTGGGCGGCTGCGGTGCTGTCCCGCTCCCCATGCCGGAATCCCCGACGCCGCCTCCCGCTGCGGATACAGAGGAAATTACTTATGAAGTGTCCACCGACCCCTATGAACAAACGGTGACAGCGGAGGACGGCACCACTTTGATGGTCATTGATTTCCAAATCCCTCATTTGCAGGCCTACGCCAACGGTGCGCTGATCGAAGATCCTTCCACCCCTGCGCAGGAGCAGGCCATGGACCGGGTCCATACCTTTAACGAAAATTTCGACCAGTGGCGGGAATCAAATTCCTCAGAGGAAAACATTTCCTTTGTGAAGGATCTGTATCGGGATATGCCTGAGATGTTTTCCGAGGACCATATGGCTCCCCTTTCAGAGGAACTGACTTACACCTGCTACCGCACCGGCACCCTCATCAGCATTGCCGCCGATTATTACAGCTATCTGGGCGGTGCGCACCCCAACACCGTGTATTTCGCATGGAACTATGATCTGGACAGCGGCATGTTCCTCACCATCTCGGAGCTGGCTGCCGATCCCCAGACCTTCACGCTGGCAGTGGCGGATATGATCGAGGTGCAGGCAGAGGAACAGATTGCATCGACACCGGAGCTGGAGGGGCGGTCCCTCTCCGATATCTATTGGGATAATTACCGGGAGACTTTGGAGAAATGGAGCAGCGACTACGCCGCCTCCTTTGATGCGGACGGTCTGACGGTGATCTTCTCCGCCTACGAGCTGGCCTCTTACGCCAACGGCCCGCAGGAGTTCCATTTCCCCTACGCCGCACTGGACAGCTATTGGAGCGACAGCGGTCGGGCGGTGCTGGGCCTGGACTGATATTTTCGCAGCCGTAAAACAGTCCTTACAACTCAATTTGCAAAAAGGGCAGTCCCAATCGGGACTGCCCTCAGCGTGTCGAAAAAGTCTTTTCTCCCCGCTGAGCAAGTTTTCAGAACTTCATAAAAGTTCTGAAAACTTAGGATTTTAATGGCGCGGGACACCCCTCTTGGGTTTCCCGCGCACACCCTTCCTTACCGTCGCGGAGAATTTACTACTTTATCGACAGTCTCAGGGCAGTCCCAATCGGGACTGCCCTTTCATTTTGGTTTTTTAGAAATGCGAATCTTAGTACAGCTTCGCACCGGCGGGAATCCGGTCATCCACCATCAGGAGATTCAGGCCCTCGTGACCGTCCTCCTCATGAACAGCGGAGATCAGCATACCCTCGGAATCAATGCCCATCATCTTTCTGGGAGGCAGGTTCACGATGGCGATGGCCGTCTTGCCGACCAGCTCTTCCGGCTCATAATATTCATGGATGCCGCTCAAAATCACGCGATCCGTGCGCTCGCCGTCATTCAAAGTGAACTTCAGCAGCTTCTTGGACTTCTTCACCGCTTCGCAGGCCAGGATCTTCACGGCACGGAAATCGCTCTTGGAGAAGGTGTCAAAATCCACCATGTCCTTGAAGATGGGTTCGATCTTCACGTTGGAGAAGTCGATCTTCTCCTGCACGGGAGCCGCGGCAGGCGCGGAAACGGCCTTTTCAACCTTCTTGTCGGAGTCCAGCGGCTTCATTGTCGGGAACAGGATGACCTCCCGGATGGTGTCCGCGCCGGTGAGCAGCATGACGCAGCGGTCGATGCCCATACCCATGCCGCCCGTGGGAGGCATACCGTATTCCATGGCGGTGAGGAAATCCTCGTCCAGCATTTCGGTCTCGTCATCGCCCCGCTCCCGCTGCTCCACCTGCTTTTCAAAGCGCTGGCGCTGGTCGATGGGGTCGTTCAGCTCGGAATAGGCGTTGGCCAGCTCGCTGTGGCAGATAAACAGCTCGAAGCGCTCCGTCAGCCGGGGATCGGCAGGGCTGCGCTTGGTCAGGGGGCTGACCTCCACAGGATACATGGTAATGAAGGTGGGCTGGATCAGCTTCTCCTCCACCTTCTGATCGAAGCAGGCGTACAGGGCGTTGCCCCAGGTCTTTTCGGCGGCATCCGCCAGCTCCACGCCCACAGCCTTGGCTGCGGCCACAGCCTCAGCGTCATCGGTGATGGCGCCGAAGTCCACGCCCACATACTCCTTGACGGCGTCCACCATGGTCAGCCGGCGCCAGCCGGGGGTCAGGTCGATCTGCTCGCCCATCCACTCCACCTGATAGCTGCCGTTGATCTCCTTGGCAGCGCCTGCCAGAATACCCTCGGCAATGTCCATCATGGTGTGGAAGTCGGCGTAAGCCTGATACATCTCCACGGTGGTGAATTCGGGGTTGTGCTTGGGGTCCATGCCCTCGTTGCGGAAAATGCGGCCGATCTCATACACACGGTCCATGCCGCCCACGATGAGCCGCTTCAGCGGCAGCTCCGTGGCGATGCGCATGTACATATCAATGTCCAGCGTGTTGTGATGGGTGATGAAGGGCCGGGCGGCGGCGCCGCCGGCGATGGTGTTCAGAACGGGGGTCTCCACTTCCATGTAACCCATGTTGTCCAGATAGTTCCGCATGAACTTGATGAACTGAGAACGGATAACGAAGTTCTTCTTCACCTCGGGGTTCACCATCAGGTCCACATAGCGCTGACGGAACCGCAGTTCCTTATCCTGCAGGCCGTGGAACTTCTCCGGCAGGGGCAGGAGGGACTTGGACAGCAGGGTGATGTTATGCGCCCGGACGCTCATCTCGCCCCGCTGGGTGCGGAACGCCTCGCCCTCGACGCCCACGATGTCGCCGATGTCGAACTTCTTGAACTTCTTATAGACCTCTTCGTCCATCTCGTCCTGACGGGCGTAGAGCTGGATGCGGCCGTCCCGGTCCTGCAAATCGCAGAAAGATACCTTGCCCATGCCGCGCTTGCTCATGAGGCGGCCTGCCACCTTGACGGGCTTGCCCTCCATGGCGTCGAAGTTGTCCTTGATCTGCTGGGAGGTCGCATCCCAGTCAAAGCGGGTGATCACAAAGGGGTTCTGGCCCTCCGCCTGGAGATTCGTCAGCTTCTCCCGGCGAATACGGGTCTGCTCGGACAGGCTCAGCTCCGGCTGGGCCTGGGGATTCTTCTGTTCAGCCATGCTTCTTTCTCCTTAGCGTTCGATCTTCTTAACGGTGTAACGGATGTTGCCGAAGGGCGCTTCCACCATGACCTCCTGGCCTTCCTTGGCGCCCAGGAAGGCCTTACCGAAGGGAGACTCCTCGGAGATGATACCGTGCATGGGATCGGACTCCTGAGAGCCGACGATCTTATAGCTGGCTTCCTTGCCATCGGCGCCCTGAACGGTGACGGTGCAGCCGATGGTGATGGTGTCAGACGCGGCGGACTCATCCACGATGACCACGTGCTGCAGGATCACTTCCAGCTCGGCAATGCGGGAATAGAGCTTGCCCTGCTCGTTCTTTGCCTCATCATACTCGCTGTTTTCGCTGAGGTCGCCGAAGCCGCGGGCGATCTTGATCTGCTCCGCCACCTCGTCGGACCGGGTGGTCTTCAGATAATTCAGTTCCTGCTCCAGCTCGTCCTTGCGAGCTTGGCTCATTTTGTATTCTTTTTCCATTTCGGCTGTTCCTTTCATTATCCTGAAGTGTATAACACTCCTAATTTACCATGGTTTTATATTGTAATAGGTATCTCCCGGATTGTCAAGGGCAAAAGGCTCTGATTTCGGGAACGGCCCCTTTGTTTTCCGTTTCTCCCAGCTGCACGGACACCTGCCCCGGCCGCAGAGCGCCGGTCCGCCACAGGACCGACAGAAGCTGGCCCCGGTCAAGGCCCTCCGGCAGCCTTGCCTCCACCTCCGGCGGCAGCAGGAGCCGGGGCATCGGCAGCGATTCGTCATACAACGGCAAAAAGCCGCCGCCCTGCGCTTCCGTAGGGTCAAAGGCTATGTGGACAGACACCGGCTCCCGCTCCGTCTCCGGGTTCAGCACGATGGACACGCCGTATTCCCGCCGCAGACGGCGGCACAGCTCCTCCCCGCCGAAGGGGACCTTCAATATGAGATACCGGTGACGCAGAGCCAACTCCGTCACCGTCCGCACCACCTCGCCGGAGAGGGCGTCCGCCGTGATCAGCACCCGCGCCCCGGCGGGGTTTTCCCCCCGGAACCGCAGCAGCTCTCCGCACCAGTCCGCAGCGATGGCCCGTCGGAGCGGCAGGGTTTCTACCGGGCGCAGCCCCTCCGGCAGAGCCTCCGCTGAGGCCCCGGCAGGCAGCACCACCTGCTCCACCCTCTGCCGCAGCAGCTTTTTTCCGGCGGTACGGAGCCTCCGCCGCTCCGTTAAGGGGTTCCTACGCCGGTCCTGAGCCATCCGGGCGCAGAGAAACCGGATATGCAGAACGCTGACCTCTTTTAACGTAACCGGACGAGTCCAGTGCCCGCTTGGTTCCCAAAGCATCATTCCTACCATAACGATCAACCTCCTGCCCCATGGTATGGGACAGGAGGTCGATTCAGAACGGTTCGCCGTTCCTTACTTCTTTTTCAGTTCGCTGAGGATACAAAGCCCCATGGCCAGCACAGGCAGCAGTCCCCGCAGACACAGAAAGCCCTGCGGATCGCCTAAGCGGATATTGGCATCGGCAAACAGTCCCACAACCCACGCGGCCAGCGTGGCGTTGATCGCTTTCAGATACATTCGCACTTCCTCCTTTTATTTGCCCACCGAGGTGCCGGAGAGGGTGTAGCCCGTCAGATACCCCTTCTTCGGCGCCGCGCCGTGGCTCAGGGGATTGATCCGCACATTGTTTTCCACCACCTCAAAGTGGAGGTGGGGCCCAGTGGAGTGTCCGGTGGAGCCGGTGATGCCGATGGTCTGCCCCTGCTTGACGTAGGTTCCCACGCTGACCTTGATGCTGCTCATGTGAGCGTACAGGGTGGTGTTGCCCACACCGTGAGAAATGACCACATAGTTGCCGTAGGAGCTGGACCGCTGGGCGATGATGACTGTGCCCGCCTTGGCAGCGTACACCGGGCTGGTGTAACCCACCCGGCCGATGTCGGTGCCCTTGTGATTGGTGGAGCCAACGCCGCCGGGAGAATTACGCCCGCCTACGGTGGAGGTGATATACCGGCTGTCCACCGGCCAGATATAGCCGCCGGGGTTAGTGTTGTATTTCTTTCCCTCCGCCGCCATCTGTTCTTCCAGCTTCTTCTGCATTTGCTTGACCTGCTGCTCGATGCGGCGCTCCTCGGCCTCCAGCTCCTTCAGCGTGGCCTGATACTCGGCGGCGTTGTCGTCGATCTCCTTGACCAGCTTGTTGGCCTCGTCCCGCTGGGCGCTGAGCTGCTTTTTCTGGGTCTCCAGTTCTGCTTTGGCGGCTTCCAGCGCCGCCTTATTGGCTTCCAGACCGGCTTTCTTCTCCGCGATCTCCGCCTGCAGGGTCTGAAGGTCCTGAATCACCCGCCGGTCATAGTCCATGACCTCGTTGATGAAGTCCAGACTGCCCAGCAGGTCGGAAAAGCTGTTGGCCTTGAACAGCACCGACCAATAGCTGATGGTGCCCCGCTCCTCCATTTCCCGGACCCGCTTGCAGAACAGCTCGTATTGAGCCTCCTCCCGCTGCTGGGCGTCCGCCAGTTCGATTTCCGCCTGAGAAATAAGGGCGTTGTAGTCGGAGATCTGAGCCTCCGTGTTGCTGATCTTGGCGTTGGTGTTGGCGATCTGGTCATCCAGAAGGGTCTTTTTCTGCACCGCCGCCGCCTTGTCGTTCTTCAGACTGTTGAGTTTGCTCTGGATCTCCTTTTGCTTTTTATCCAGACTGGCGGCGTTCCCCTTCAGGGCGTCGATATCCGCCTGGGTGACCTTGGCGGCCATAGCCGGGGCCACATTCACCGACAGGCACAGCACCGCGCAGAGCAGCGCGGCGCAGATGCGGACATAGCGCTTGCTTTTCTTCATGCCCGCCCTCCTTTACACCTGAAGGAACCGCCGGATGGCGGAAAGGCTGCCGCCTACGCCAATGAGGATGCCGGCCCCCAGAAATACACCGCCCACCGGCTTCCAAAGCTGCTGGAAGGGCACGATGGAAAGGAGCTGTAAGGTGTCATTGTTGGCAACGCCCTGCGCAATGGCTTCATACAAGCCCCATTGCAGCAAAAAGGCAAGGATCGCACCGGTAAGGCCCAGCATGAAGCCCTCATACACAAAGGGCCAGCGGATAAAGCCGTTGGTCGCGCCCACCATTTTCATAATGGCGATCTCATCCCGCCGGTCAAAGGTGGTGAGCTTGATGGTGTTGGAAATAATGAACATGGACACAACGAACAGCACTGCGATCAGCGTCAGGCAGATGACCGTGGCGATATTCCGGACTGTGATGAAGCCGTTGGTCAGCTCCGCATAGGCGTTGATGCCGCCGATGCCGGGAATGGCCTTGATGAGTTCCACTGTCTGGCTCTGGAGCTTCAGCTCCTTGACCTTGATGGCGAATCGGTCCCGGAGGATGTTGGGGTCCAGATCCTGAAAATATTCCTCATCCGGGTGTTCGCTGATGAAGGACTGCATGGCCTCCTCACGGGAGATAAAGGTGACGGACGCCACATTGTCCACCGCTTCCAGTTTCTTTTGCAGGGCCTTGGCCTGTGCCTCCGTATAGCTGTCATCCACAAATGCTAAAATCTCATTGTCCTGCTCTGCCTGCTTCAAGTTGGCGTCCGCGTTGACGGCCACCAGCGTAAAGGTGCCCATGATCAGCAGGCACGCCACGGTAATGCCGATGGCGGCGAAGGACATGAAGCCGTGGCTGAACATGTTGGACAGGCCCTCGTGGAAGAAATATCCGAAATCGTGTTTACTCATGGATATGCCCTCCCACATAGCCGCCTACGCTGTCGTTGATGATGCGGCCCTGGTCAATGGTAATGACCCGCTTGCCGAATTTGTTTACCAGATCCTTCTCGTGGGTCACTACCAGCACGGTGGTGCCCAGCTGGTTGATCTTCACCAGCAGCGTCATGATCTCCATGGAGCGCTCCGGGTCCAGATTGCCGGTAGGCTCGTCGGCAATGATGGTAGCAGGGTTGTTCACCAGCGCCCGGGCGATGGCCACGCGCTGCTGCTCGCCGCCGGAAAGCTCGCTGGGGAAATTCTCCGCCTTCTTTTCCAGACCCACCAGCTGCAAAACGTATGTAATGCGCTGTTTGATCTCTTTTTTCGGCATTCCCACAGCCCGCATGACAAATTCCAGATTTTCATAGACCGTTTTTTTCTCGATCAGGCGGAAATCCTGGAAAATAACCCCCAGCGTCCGGCGCATCATGGGGACTTGCCGCTCCGCAATGTTGCTGACGGAAAAGCCGTTGATCATGATACGGCCTGCGGTGGGGACCTCCTCTCCGGTGAGCATTTTGATAATGGTAGATTTTCCGGACCCGGAGGGGCCCACTAAAAACACAAACTCGCCGTCCTCAATGGCGGCGCTGATACCCCGGATGGCACGGGTCCCGTTGGGATATTCCATTTCCACGTCTTTCAGGCGGATCATCAAGCAGTCTCCTTATTCTTTGTCCAATCGGCCTTTCCTCATGGGATCTGGTCGACATAATATTATACATAGCCACATTATATACGGCTTTTCGGGACATTGCAACGTTTCCTTGCAGATTCCTTTCAAAGTTTTTCCCGGGAAATTTTTCCGGATCCCCACCGCCCCCGCTCCTTGGAAAGCTGTTTTTTGCTTTGAGAACAGTCTCCGTTCCGACAAAAAACCGGGAAGCCTGACGGCTTCCCGGTTTCAGCGTGTCGAAAAAGTCTTTTCTCCCCGCTGAGCAAGTTTTCAGAACTTCATAAAAGTTCTGAAAACTTAGGATTTTAATGGCGCGGGACACCCTTCTTGGGTTTCCCGCACACACCCTTCCTTACCGTCGCGGAAAATTTATCACTTTATCGACAGCCTCAAACCGGGAAGCCTGACGGCTTCCCGGTTTCTCACATGTAAAAGTATCAGGAATCAATGCCCCGGCTGGTCAGATATTTCTTGACCATCAGCGCCACCTTGAAGGTGATGGCATCGTCAAACTCCCGGAGATCCAGACCGGTGAGCTTCTTGATCTTCTCCAGACGGTACACCAGCGTATTCCGGTGGACAAACAGCTTCCGGGCGGTCTCGGAAACGTTCAGGTTGTTCTCAAAGAACTTGTGGATGGTGAACAGAGTTTCCTTATCCAGCGCGTCGATGGGGTTCTTCTTGAAAACCTCCTGGAGGAACATCTCGCACAGGGTAGTAGGCAGCTGATAGATCAGGCGGCCGATACCCAGATTTTCATAGTTGATGATGTACTTTTCGGTGTCAAAGACCTTGCCTACCTCGATGGCGATCTGAGCCTCCTTATAGCTCTTGGCCAGATCCCGCAGATGCATGGCGATGGTGCCCATGCCCACCACCACGGTGCTTTCACCGTTGACCCGGAGGGCCTCCTCGATCTGGGCGGCAGTCTTGTTCAGTTCCTTGCTGCCCGCGCCGTCCGGCAGCTGGCGGATCAGAACCACATCCCCCTCGCCGACGCTGAGGACAAAGTCGTTCTGGCGGTCCGGGAACATGGCCTGAATGGTCTCCGTGGGAACGGATTCCCCCTTCTGCAAGGCCCGGATGGCGAAGATGCCCCGGCTGACGTCGGTGGCCACCCGCAGTTCCTTGGCCCGCATATAAATATCGCCCAGCATGATGTTGTCGGAGATGATATCCTTGACGAAGGACCCCCGGTCATGCTTTTCCTCATAATAGCTCTTGGCTGCGTTCAGCGCCACCGTTGCCATAGAGCAGATGGTCTTGCTGATCTCATTATCGCCAAAGGCGAAAACGGCGTAATCAAACTGGTTTCCCCAGCCGCTGAGCGCCTTGAAGGTCTTGCCGTCAAAGCAGACCATGCTGCCGGCAGCGCCGTTTACCGCCGCCACATACTCGCTCCAGCGCTGGCCGATCATAGACAGCTCGCTGCAGGCAATGACAACGCCCTCACCGTCGATCACGCCGACGGTTCGATCCGTGTTTTCCTTCAATTGCAGAACTACGTTCTGAAAGATTCTTCCGGACATGGCTGTTCCTCCTCAACACGAAAACTATGGATCACGCAGGGCCTACCCGCGCATACCTATTGTGCAATCTGTCAGTAAGGTCATTATAGCGATTATTTTGTCGGATTGCAAGATGTTTTTTCTTTTTTCAACAAAAAATCACTTTCCTTTTTGTTGAAGTTTCGAGGTTTTCTTGTCTCCTCCGTCAGTTTTGCTAATGCCTGCCATTCCTCTTTGGTCAGCAAACGGTATGTACCCCGCTCCAGAACCGGATCCAACAGCAAATTGCCCATGCGAACGCGCTCCAAATACAGCACCGGCTTTCCCAGATACGCCAGCATCCGTTTGATTTGGTGAAATTTTCCCTCCCGCAAAATCACATAGGCCTCGCTCTCCTCGCCGACGGTCAGGATCCGCAATTCCGCCGGCTGGCAAATCAAACCGTCATCCAGGTGCAAGCCTTCCGCAAAGGCGGCACTGTCCGCCGCACTAAGACGTCCCGCCACCCGGACATAGTATTCCTTATCCACATGCTTTTTCGGAGACAGCAGCTCGTGAGCCAGTCCGCCCTCGTTGGTCAGCAGCAGCAAGCCTTCCGTGTCCTTATCCAGCCGTCCCACCGGGAACAGGCCCTGCCGCTGCAAATCCTGAGGCAGCAGATCCAGCACCGTTGCACCCCGGCCGTCCTCCGTGGCGGACAGATACCCCGCCGGCTTGTTCAGCATGACCCAGGTATACCGGCGCCAGTTCAGCTTTTCTCCGTTGACCGCGATCACAGCCTGCTCCGGGTCTGCTTTTTCTTCAGCTGACCGGGCCGGTACATCGTCCACTGTCACCCGTCCCTGGCGAACCAGGTCCTTTACTTCCCTGCGGGACCACCGCCCCGTAGAGGCGATGATCTTATCCAGCCGCTGCGCCGCCATAACTGATCCTCCCACGCTGTTTTTTTCAATTTTATCATAATCGGATGGAAAATGGAATAGAAACAAACAGGAGGGATGATGACCATGATGATCCAAGCAATTCGACTGACACGAAAAAAGGCCGCGCTGGCGGTCATTCTCGCAGGGGCCGTTCTGGCGGCGCTGATCCTGCTGCTGGGGCAGCACGGCGGTAACGTGGGTGCGTCAGAGCAGCCCTGTCTTTCCAGCAACGGAGAGCGGGTGGCATATCTGCGGGAACTGGGCTGGGAGATCGACCCGGAGCCGCTGACCACGCTGCAATTTCTGCTGCCGCCCAAGCTCAGCGGGGACTACATCACCTACAACGATCTGCAAAAATCTCAGGGCTTTGATTTGGAGACCTGCTGCGGCAAGCAGGTGACCCGCTACACCTACACCGTCACCAACTATCCCCAGCGGCCCGACGGCGTTCAGCTCAACCTCTACATCTGTGAGGATCTCCCGGTGGCGGGGGACGTGGTCTGCACCGGGACCGACGGATTTCAGGACACATTGGTTTTCCCACAGCAAACGGATGCCTCCTGATAGCTGACTGCTCCACAGGACCCCCCCACTTCCGACCGGGCAGCCAGCAGTTTATTACCGCTATCATCGTCCATATCGAGCAAACCGCCAAAATGCCTAATCCATTTTGTGTTCCAGCATCCTCTGATCCCCTTGAAAATACAGAATCCCGAGGCTGTCGGGAACACAAAATTGAATTGGGCGTAAAAAAGACCTGCCGCTAAGCGGCAGGCCTTTCTATTGGTGCGAATTATTCGTCGATCTCGATAACAACGCCGGAACCAACGGTACGGCCACCCTCACGGATAGCGAAACGCAGGCCC
>OLGE01003034.1_pt1 | contig 13909 bp, 8 predicted proteins | sample 1605151 | NCBI WGS metagenome assembly OLGE01 (sample SAMEA3888912, study PRJEB22519) | human gut metagenome | biome: human gut; feature: human-associated habitat; material: faeces | place: Denmark | collected 2010
CGAGTCCACCGGGGGAGCGTGGGCGGATTATGAGGATCCGACGGCGACGTTTTCCATTATCGGGGAGAAGGCAGCGTCCTTCCAGGAGTACCACAATAACGGACTTTCCTACACAGATCCGGCGGACGGGAAGCGGAAGGCGATTATTGATTCCCGCGGGGTGCGGTTGAGGAAGGAGCACGTCAGCGTGAGCGAGGGGGGGCATGTGAATGTTTCCCTGGCCGCGGCCCTGGATTTCCCGGAGTTGTTCCGGGCTTACCCGGAGCTGCGGAAGCTGCGGGTGGATTTTTACCGGGACAGCAGGAGCGGCACGGGAGGGTTTACCGATCCGCAGGAGCATTATATTGCCGTGAATGTGGCGCGGGGCGGGAAGAACGCGGCTCCCGGCATGGTGCTGGATACGATTCTGCACGAGGTGCAGCATGTAATTCAGGGGTATGAGGGGTTTGCTGTGGGCGCCGGGAACATGAGCCGGGAGCAGGCGCTTGCTTATCTGGGCGAGAGCATGAGCCAGCTGGCGGGCCGGGACGACGCCTGGGCGAAGGAGGCCCTGCCGCGCCTGGAACGGATGAGGCAGGAACTGGAGGCCGGGACGCTGCAGCCGGCGTTTGTGTATGTTTTTTCCCACGGGGAGCAGGAGGCGCGGCTTGCCGGGTCGTTTGAGAAGAATAGCGAGGGCGTGGTGATGAGCGGCCTGAACGGGTTCCGGCTGCTGGACGCTCCGCCGTTTTCGATTCCGCTGACGGGGGATATTACGGAGCTTGGCGGCATTACGTTCGGGGCCGGGAGGTTTGGACGGATGGCCGGCAGGGTTTTGGCTCCGAACGGGGATTGGCTTTACGATGAGATGGTGTTCAGGATGCGGGCCGCCGCGCAGCGGTCCGTGAGTAAGCTGCGCCTGTTTGAGACCGGGGACCGGGAGCGCGGCCTTGAGCTGCTGGCGGAGGCGCAGGAGCTGATTTCCACGGTGGAGCGGTTTCTTCCCCATACGTACGGGTTCGGGCTGGAACCTTACAAAATCTGGCTGAATGTGTTTTCCCTGCTTTACGGGAATAGCGGGAAGATGGCGCCGGGCGATGCGGTGGCCAGCGCGTTGGAAGCGATTCCGATGAAGAGGTGGCCGGAGATTATGGAGGGGAGCATCGGCAAGAGTTTTGTTAATTGGGCGGAGAAGAGGCCGGAGCTGGAGGATGTGGTGGAGGAGGCCCGGAGGGAGATTGCCGAACGGCAGGCCGATTACGAGCTGGATTCTGCTCCGGACGCGGATAACAGGGCCGCCCTGGCGGCCCGCAAGGGGGTGGAACAGGAGGTGTGGCGCCGGTTGTTTGAGGAGCACGGGGCCGAGTTTCTGGAGGAGTACGGGGAGCAGAAGGTGTTCCGGCTTGTGGGGAAGTTTATGGCCCGCGTGGTGGAGCAGATTGACCGTTTCCGTAAGGATCGGACGCTGGGCCGCATCCGCCGCGTGGCGGCGTCCGTGGCTCCGCGGACGAATCCGCAGGGGAAGCCGCTGCGCGGGAAGATGGACGCGGAGAGTTACCGGAGGCTGGAAGACCGCCTGCGGCTGATGGAGATGACCCCCGCCCAGTATGACGCCTTTTTCCGAAAGAATTTCCCGGAAGTTCTGGACGAAGAAGCCGCCGGGCAACAGGAAGGCCGCACGCTTTGGGAAGACGTCAAGCCGCAGGATATGGTGACGGTGGAGACGACGGACGCGGAGGGCGGCGCGCTTGCCCTGACGGTGACTAAGGCCACTTTTGAGGCTTATGCCTGTTATGAGAAGATGAGCGTGGAGACGGCGGAGAATGCCGCCCGCGCCCTGGGCGAGTTTATCGCCACCAGAAGAGAGGCCTGGGAGAATGCCGCGGAAAGTAAAAAGAATGAGATTGAGGATTTGCTCCGGCCCGTGCTGGAGGCCGCCGGGAGAACGGATGACCAGGCCATGGCTACCCACCGGAAACAGGCCCGCCTGAAAACGCTGCCGTCCGGCCCCATGTCCCTGACCGGTTATTTGCTCAATTTCAGCCAGTATATGCAGGGGTTGCAGTCCGTGCCCGCGTTCAGGGGGATTGCCAAAAAGTTTGAACGCCGGGCGGCCCGGTTTGCCGTGCAGAAGCAGGCTTGCGAGAAAGATACGCTGGCGTTCGTGAAGAAGGCCGCAGGACGCATTCTCCAGACCGAGGATGAATACGAGATAGCGGATTGGATTTACGAGCAGCGCGGGGGCCTGGATACAGGCCTGACCATTACGGAACAGGAACCGGATTGGCAGGGGAAGGCCCGCGAGGAGTATCGCGCGGGCGTCCTGAATCTGATCCGCCGTAAAGTCCGCAAGCGTGGCGCGGCCAGGACCCTCGCCCATGTCGCCTTTTTGATGAAGGATATGGACGCGGAGCTGAAAGCGGAGATCGAACGCATCTGGCCGGATGCGCGGGATGAAGTGTGGAGCGAGAAGGATGCCGCCGTGTTTACGGAGAAGGAGCTTGACCGTTACGGAAGCCAGGAGAAGTACGTTGAGGAACACGCCGCGAGAGCCCGAAAGGCCAGCAAGTGGGGCAAGGGGAAGAGTCCGTATCAGGCCCAGTCTTACAAGCTTGACCATATCAGCCGGATGGAGGCCGCTTATATTATCCTGCTTTCCCAGCAGGAGGATTATCAGGAGATGCTGCGCCTGAAAGGGTTTACGCAGGAAATACTGGAAGGGCTGGAGCAGTTTGCCGGGAGCGAGGTGATGGAGTTTTCCCGCGCCCTCCGGGAGAAGCTGAACGAACGCGGTCAGGAGGTGAAGGAGGTGACCGAGAGCCGTTACGGCGCCCCTTTCCCGATGATAGAGAATTATTTCCGCGCGTTTTTCGACGTGGGCATTGAGGCGATTGACCAGTCTATCATGGACGCGGCTTCTTATGGGGACGCGGCCACGGGCGGGAAGTTCGGGCTTATCCACGCCCGGAAGAAACATCATGCCAGTCTTGATTTGAGTATTGACGTGCTGACGGCTTATTACGCCGCCATGAATGAACAGGATGTTTACCTGTATGGCTCGGAAATCAGCCGGGATATGCGCGCCCTTATTAATTACCGCGGCGAAAACGGGACGCGGGGCGCGCGCGTTCTGGAGAAGGTTATTGGACGGGACGCGCTTAATAAGCTGCTGGTCTGGTGCGATTCCTTCGACAAGGGGATGGCGGGGAATGTCCGCGGGTTTTTGGAGATGCAGAAGAGCCTGAACCGCATCAGTTCCGCGGCGGCCATTACCCTGCTGCCGGGCCGCGTGGGCACGTGGCTCAAGCAGTCCACCGCCCTGATTAACGCGGCTTTCAGCTCGGATGAGATTGATCCCCATGAATGGGCCGCCAGCATGGCCCGCATGGCGGCGGGCAAGCTGGCGCTTTCCCCGCGCGAGTTGATGAAGCGGGCCGCCCTGGACGCCAGAGACGCGACGGAGACGGCCGTCATCCGGGAGGCGATGAGCGCGGACGAGGCGGGCCGGGCCGCCTCCGGCGCATGGAAGAGGCTGAACGTGAAAGGGATGAACCTGCTGACCCAGACGGACGTCGGCCTGAATGCCGTGAGTTCCGCCATTCTTTATGACGCCGTTTACCGGAAGGAGATGAAGAGGAACCCCGGATTAAGCAGGGAGGAGGCGGACAGGCGCGCCATGATGGAGGTGGAGCTTTCCCTTTCCCGCAAGGCCCAGCCTATGACGCCCCAGCAGCGGTCCCTGGCGGCGCAGACGCGCTCCGTCTGGAATGTCGGCATGCTTTTCCTGGGGGGTGAGAGCATCAATACTTTTGCGGAGACTGTTGCCCTCTGGAAGCAGGGTGGGATGAAGAATAAGGCGAAGTCCGTCAGCATGTTTTACGCCCACGGCCTTCTGCTGGCGTCCATGAGCGCCATGCTTAATTTTTTCACGGATGATGAAAGACGCCGCAAACGCCGGGAATGGTGGCACATTTTTATTGATGCTCTCCAGGGGCCCCTGCAGGGGATCCCCTTCCTGGGCGCGCTGGCGGGCGGAGCTGTCCGCGGCATGTCTTCCCTGTGCGGCTACCGCTATTACGAGGCTACCACTTCCCTTGTTCCGTTCGCTTCCTGGGATAACCTGGAACGGGCCGGAAAAGATCTCGCCAAACTTTTTGACGGGAAGGATAAAGATTGGGTGGATTTTCCGCTGGCTTTCATGGGCGCCCTGCGCATGGCCGCTTTCGGCGCGGCCCTGGGCGGAGCTTCCACACCTAAAGGGGCCAGGTTCAAAGCCGCCGCCTTTTCCGCCGCCGCTTTCGTCAACCTGACCGAGTTCCTCCTTCGCGCCATGAAAGGACTCCCTTTAAGATTGGATGGGAAGTGAGATTGATTTGAGCAACATCATTACTAATGATATTGCTCAAAATGGAGCAGACTTGGATAAGTGGGCTGGGAACCGGGAGCAGATAAATCCTTTAATCTAATAAATAGAAAAATGTTTTTCCGCCTGAAAAAAGACACATTCCATAGTTTAGTATTGCAAGCCATACAATGAATAGAAGCAAAGCAATGATAAAACAAGCCAGTGATTTTTCAGGATACTCTTCTTTGTAAAACTTAATTCCTTTTTTTATTGTGTTAGTAATATATTTAATAACATATAAAATAAATACTCCTAAACAGACAGATAGCCAAGCTGATTCAAACCAATCATAACTATTAGCATGCCCATGATAACCAAAAAAATAAAGAGCCATTAAAAAGAAAAACAATAATTCACCCAAGATAAAAAGAGTGATTTTTATTTTTTTTACATTAACCCTGTTACTCTCTGATTTTTTACTATTCAGAGATAAGTTTTTTCTGCCTGAATGCTCTCCCCAAAACAATTTTATGATGCCTCTTTGAATCAGAAAAGTAGGCAATAAGACAAGGAGCAAAACTCCCATGAAATCCAGAAAGGCAAGTGCTTGTATATCGTAACGAAACTGGTCAAAAAGAGAACCAGAGTGCATAGGGAGGGTTTCAAAGCCGGTCGCTATGTGAAAAATAGCCCAGAAAACACATACCAAAAGCCATGCAATAATAAAGAGTCCTGATGATGCGAAACAACCAGGTTTCTTTTTTTCTTCTGGAGTAGCAGAATCGTTCATAGACATGTCCGTACGCTATCCATTTTTTGGACAAAGAACAACAAAAAAGCCCCTGACCCGGAGGCCAAGGGCTGAACAGGAGCACTTTTCTGGGAGGATGCTACTGTACACGGCTGTAATGGCAATAAAAAACCGCCCGCGTTTCCCAACGTGGACGGCTAACGGAAAATAAAAAAAGATGATTTACCTATAGCACATTTACCCGGTGCGTCAAGCTTTCTCCCACCTGTCCAGGGTTTCCACATAGATGCCGGAGATTTTGCCGCCGTCCATGGGTTCGATGTCTCCGAAGTCGGGATTAAGTGGATGTAATACGTATTCCATTTTTCCGGTTTCCGGATTTTTTTTGCGGCCGAGCTTTTTCAGAGTAACCCCTCGTTCGTCATGGTATTGAACAATGGTTCCGGGTTTGGGGATGGGGGGGACGGTATGGCGCCGCATAATTACCAGGGAGCCGTCCGGGATAAGGGGTTCCATGGATTTCCCTTCTACGCGAACCACGTATTCGTTTTTACCCAGGGGCCTTTCCATGTAAATGGTAGACGGGACAGTGTCGCTTTCCGCAAGAGAGCCTGCGGCGATGTTGCCGATTATTTGCGTACTGTATTCACGCCTGGCGTGTCCAGCATGGGACGGAAATTGTCTGACCAGGGGAACCAGGGGGGAGTGTGTTGGCCGCAGCTGGCGTTCCTCCGCCGCTTCGTCCGCCAAATCCGTCAGCCACTGGCGGAGGGGGACGCCTTTTTCAGAGGCGGCCCGTTCATATTTCCTCATGCGCTCTTCCGTGATTTCCAGCACGAGGCGATTGGTCTGGACAGGTTCGTCTTCCGGTTGAACCGTTTTGTATTGAGACATCAGGGATTGGATTTTCAACATGGCGCTGGCGGGGAAGGGGCCGGAGGGGGAGAGCCAGTTATTCACCGTACCTTTTTCCGTACCGCATTCCATGGCAAGCCAGTCACGGTTTTTCCCAATGGCCTTCAACCAGTGTTTCACATCCCCTTTTGTCGGTGTCATGGCTTGATGATACACGATTTTCGTGAATTGTCGATAGAAAGAAATAAATTGAATTCGTTAAAATATGTTGACGCATTAACGAAAATCGTTAAAAAGGCGCTATGAAGTACATGCCTTTAGACCTTTCCGTAATGCAGCCGGAGCCATTTCCGCATCCCGTGATGATGAGGTCCGACCTGTATCCCAGAAGACAGCCCTCCCGGGAAGAAAAGTGGGGCATTTGCCCCGGTTCCGTCTGCGGCGCGCTGCGGGCGCTGGTTCGTCGATGCAGGGAAGAGGCGAAGCGGCGGAAGCTGGCAATGAACATTCTTTCCGTCGCCGGAGCCTGCGTTTTCGGCCTGATGGCTGTCGGCGTGTTCTGGCTGGCTGTTGAGATGGATAATTCCGCTTTGCAGGCTTCCAAGTCTTCCTGTTCCATAAAACCGTAAACCGGCCCTTGCCCAAGGAGTTCGGAACGCTTTTTCCTGCGGAGCTTGCTTTCGGAAATGAACGGCCGCGTTTGAGGCCTCCCGGTTTGTTTTTTCCGGTTGAAACGCCTGCGGACGCATGAAAGGTTCCGGCAGGAGTGGGCGCCGGATTTCCAGAGGGGCTTTTTTTATCCGCAGAGCAATTTGAACGGGAGAGACGGGGAAGGGCTGGAGTTTGGATAATTGCATTATTTGCCGGCTGCATCACCCGGGTTCCGGAAATGCCGTCCTCCAATGCCGTTCCTGTGCGGGAATAGCGGTTGGTCATGCGGGCGGGCAGTATGGTGTCCGTTTGCGAAGAGGATGAAGCTGCGGTTCCGGATTTCTGTCCGGAGGGAACCGTATGAGATGGAGCAGGGAAGCCTTTCCTCCACGTGGTCGTTTCCCGTTTATCTGGCGCGGTTTGATTTCATTCTGGCGTGGCCGCCGGGACCGGCTGTTGAAGTAGCTTCCTGAGGCGCAAGCGGGCGCAGGACTGTATGGAAATACCCTGTGGTGTCTGTCGTGCCGGGATGCGAGGCGGGGATGATGCGACCTGGGTCCGGGGCGCCCATCATTCCGGGCGTTATGGCGCTGGTCGGGAGACTGGAGACGGAAGATGCCGCCTGAAACGGCGGCCTTCCGCTTCTGGATTCTTTCCGGGTAAAAGATGCGCCTTTTGCGGAGAAAGTGAAAAATGAAGAGGCTTTTCTCGATTTTGCATGTTGAGAAATAATTTTATGACAGTTAATATGTATTTATTATAAATGAATTAAAAATAATGAAACAGAAAGTGCTAAAATTTTTTTGCATTATAGTTACTATAAGGAATAGCCTGAATGAAGAAAGAAGAGGGCATGGTACGCGGCCGGCGTCCTTTCCCTTCTTTTTCCGGAAGCCGGCCGTCGCCGTTTAAAAGGCACATCATGAAAAACAACAGACTTTTTATCAAATCATCGCCATGACCAAGAGAATGATTAAAAATGCTTCCTACGAAGGGGAACGCCCCCTGTTCGCTTCCCGCCATCTTAGGCTGGAAGACGTCATTATTTATCCGGGGGAATCCGCCCTGAAGGAATGTTCCGACATTGAAGCCGTACGGTGCGAGTTCCGGGGGAAGTACCCTTTCTGGCACAATGACGGGCTGCTGGTGGAACATTGCCTGTTCAGGGAAGGCGCCCGGGCCGCCATCTGGTATTCCTGGAATCTGCACATGAAGGATACCCGCGTGGAAGCGCCCAAGATGTTCCGTGATATGGACGGGATGGTTCTGGAGAACGTCGTTTTGACGGATGCCCTGGAATGCTGCTGGCACTGCCGGAATGCGAAGCTTCGCGGCGTTCAGGCGGAGCATGGGGATTACCTGTTCATGCACGGGGAGAATATAGATGTTGACGGCTTCCGCCTGAACGGAAATTACTCTTTCCAATATTGCAGGAATGTGGTGATACGGAATGCGGAAATCCATTCCAAGGACGCTTTCTGGAATACGGAGGACGTGACGGTGTACGATTCCGTGGTGGATGGGGAGTATCTGGGCTGGCATTCCAGGAACCTTCGTCTGGTGAATTGCCGCATTTCCGGCACGCAGGCGTTGTGCTACGCGGAAAACCTGGTTTTGGAGAATTGCACGCTCGGAGAGGATGCGGATCTCTGCTTTGAGTATTCCTCCGTGCATGCGGAAATCAAGGGGCGTGTGCACAGCGTCAAAAATCCGCGCAGCGGCCGCATTGTTGCGGAAGAGTACGGGGATATTATTCTGGACGAGCATTGCAAGGCTCCGGCCAATTGCTCCATTGAAACGGGAAAAAAACAATCCGGAGAAGCCGCATGAAGTACGATTTTGACACTGTTGTTCCGCGCCGCGGCACGAATTCCTACAAGTGGGATTCCATGCCCAGGGAGGATATTCTGCCCATGTGGGTGGCAGACATGGATTTCCGTACGGCTCCGGCGGTGACGGAAGCCATCCGGAAAAGGGCCGAACACGGCATTTTCGGTTATACGCGGGTTCCGGATTCCTATTATGAGGCGGTTACAAACTGGTTTGAACGCCGCCACGGCTGGAAGATTAATCCGGAATGGATGATTTATACCACGGGGGTGGTTCCCGCGCTGTCTGCCGTCATACGGGCCCTGACGGTCCCTGGGGACAAGGTGCTGGTGCAGACGCCTGTATATAATTGCTTTTTTTCCTCCATCCGCAATAACGGATGCGTGGCGGAAACCTGCCCTCTGAAATATGAGAACGGCAGATATGCGCTGGATGCGGAGGAGCTGGAACGGAAAGCCTCCGATCCCGCCGTCAAGCTGATGCTCCTGTGCAATCCCCATAATCCAGCCGGGCGCGTCTGGACGAGGGAAGAATTGGAGGAGATGGCCGCCATTTGCCGGAGAAACGGCGTTTTCGTAGTGGCTGACGAGATTCATTGCGAACTGACGTATCCGGGCCATCCCTATACGCCGTTCGCCTCCCTCTCCGAGGACGCCCTGCACCATTCCGTCACCTGTATTTCCCCCAGCAAGGCGTTTAATCTGGCAGGCATTCAGATAGCCAATATCGTCGCGGCGGATGAAGAAGTTCGGAAGAGGATTGACAAGGCCATCAACATCAATGAGGTGTGTGACGTCAATTCCTTTGCCGTAGATGCCCTGGAAGCGGCTTATAACGGAGGGGAGGAATGGCTGGAGGAACTGAAGCTCTACCTTTACGGGAATTACGAGATTGTCCGGGATATGCTGGCAGAACGTCTGCCGCAGCTTCGTGTGGTGCCGCTGGAGGGGACCTACCTGGTCTGGGTAGATTGTTCCGCGCTGGGATTTCCCTCCGCAGAGATTGTCCGCCTGCTGGAAGAGGAGGGGCGGGTGCTCGTCAACGGCGGGGAAATGTACGGGGAAACGGCGGGGTGCTTCATTCGCCTGAACGTCGCCTGTCCCAGGAAGCTGCTGCTTGAGGGGCTGGAAAGAATCATCCGCACGCTGTGCGGCCTCATTTCCGGAACACGGACGTGCCCGTCGGGTCCTGCAGGCTCTTAACAGGGAGAACGGTTATTAATCATCAACAATCAAGTTGCCATGGAAAATAAGATGACGAGAAGAACATGGCTCCAGTCTTCCACCGCAGCCCTGGCATGCCTGGCTTTGCCGGAGTATGCCCTGGGCGCGATTGCGGAGAAGGGTGGAGCTTCCAGGGTCTGGATGACGAAAGAAATTTCTCCGGAGGCTCTCGTGAGGATTTACGAGGCTCTGGGGCGTCCGGCCGGGGGAAAGGTAGCTGTCAAGATCAGCACCGGGGAACCGGGAGGCCGCAATTTTCTGAGTCCGGCCTTAATCAAAGACCTGGTGCGCCGGGTGAACGGCACCATCGTGGAATGCAATACGGCTTACGGAGGCAAACGCTCCCGGACGGAGGACCATTTGCAGGCTGCGAAGGATCACGGTTTTTCCGATATTGCGCGGGTGGACATCATGGACGCGGAAGGGGAGTTCACTATCCCGGTGAGGGACAGGAAGCACCTGGAATACGATATCGTGGGGGATCATTTAAAGAATTATGATTTCATGGTCAATCTGGCCCATTTCAAAGGGCATGCCATGGGCGGCTTCGGCGGTGTGATCAAGAACCAGTCCATCGGTGTTGCCTCGGCAGCCGGGAAGGCGTACATCCATTCCGCCGGAAAGACGCGGGATGTTTCCTCCGTGTGGAACAATCTGGCCAGTCAGGATGATTTCCTGGAGTCCATGGCGGCTTCCGCGCAGGCGGTGGCGGATTACTTCGGGGACAGAATTTTGTACATCAATGTGATGAATAATCTGTCCATTGACTGTGATTGCGATTCCCACCCCCATGCGCCGGAAATGAAGGACATCGGTATTCTGGCCTCCCTTGATCCGGTTGCTCTTGACCAGGCCTGCCTGGATCTCGTTTACGCCGTCAGGCCGTCCGAAGGGAATGACAACAGGCCCCTGGTGGAGCGTATTGAAAGCCGCCATGGGCGGCATACGGTAGAGTATGCCGAGAAGATAGGTCTTGGCAGCAGGAAGTATGAACTGAAAGAGCTGAAACCGCAGCAGGCCGTTTAGTCGGTCATTTCCTTTTTAGCATCAAAAAACAATAGAAAAAACTGTGATGGAAAAAGTGATGTTGAACAATGGCGTTACGATGCCTGTCCTGGGGTTTGGCGTTTTTCAGATTCCGGACGCTAAGGAGTGCGAACGCTGCGTGCTGGATGCGATTGAGGTCGGCTACCGTTCTATTGATACCGCGCAGATTTACGGCAATGAGGAAGCCGTAGGCCGCGCAGCGGAGAAGAGCGGGGTTCCGCGGGAAGAGTTGTTTCTTACCACGAAGGTGTGGATTTCCAACGGCGGGTATGAGAAGACGAAGGCGTCCATTGATGAATCCCTGCGCAAGCTGCGCACGGATTATCTGGATCTGCTGCTCATCCACCAGCCTTTCAACGATTACTACGGCACTTACCGGGCCATGGAAGAAGCGAACCGGGCCGGAAAGGTACGCGCCATTGGCGTGAGCAATTTTTATCCGGACCGTTTTGTGGACCTGGCGGAGTTCTGCGAGATCAGACCCGCCGTCAATCAGGTGGAAACGCATGTGTTCCACCAGCAGGAAAAAGTCCGGGAGGTGATGGAAAAGTACGGTACCAGAATGGAATCCTGGGGGCCTTTTGCGGAAGGTCGCAATGGGTTTTTCTCCAACCCCGTGTTGAAGGGCATTGGAGAGAAATACGGCAAGACCCCGGCGCAAACAGCCCTGAGGTTCCTGATTCAGCGTGGAATTATCGCCATTCCGAAGACGACCCACCGGGAAAGGATGGAGGAGAATTTCAACGTCTTTGATTTTGCCCTTTCCCTGGAGGATATGGGCGCTATCGCCAGGCTGGACCGCGGAGAGAGCCTTTTCCTGTGCCACCGGGATCCGGAATCGATCCTGTACCTGATCAATTACGGGAAGCAGTAATTCGCATGAAGTTCCAGAAAGATGATACGTTACTCATTTAAAATATTTTGTGTGGCTTTTTCCGCCTGCTTTTGCTGTGCGGGGAGCCTGTTGGCAGAAGATAATAACCCCCATACGGACAAGATGATGAACGAGAAGCTGAATTTAACGCAGGAATGGGACAAAGTGTTTCCTAAAAGCGACAAGGTAACCCACCGCAAGGTAAGTTTCCGCAACCGTTATGGCATTATGCTGGCTGCGGATTTGTATATGCCCCGGAATGTTAACGAGAAATTGCCGGCTATTGCCGTTTCCGGCCCTTTCGGAGCTGTAAAGGAACAATCTGCGGGCCTTTATGCCCAGACGATGGCCGAACGAGGTTTTTTGACGATCGCGTTTGATCCCTCGTATACGGGAGAAAGCGGAGGATTTCCCCGCTATGTCGCGTCTCCGGATATCAATACGGAGGATTTCTGCGCCGCCGTCGATTACCTTTCCACCCGCGATGACGTGGATTCGGAACGTATTGGAATCATTGGCATTTGCGGCTGGGGCGGCATGGCGGTCAATGCGGCGGCTATCGACACCCGCATCAAGGCAACGGTAACCTCCACGATGTACGATATGAGCCGGGTAAATGCAAACGGCTATTTCGACTCCATGAATGCCGACCAGCGTCATGAACTTCGCCGCCAGCTCAACGAACAACGTACGGCAGACGCGAAAAGCGGCTCATACGCACTCGCCGGTGGAGTGATCGACCCACTGCCCGATGATGCTCCCTGGTTTGTAAAAGACTATCACGACTATTATAAGACCAGCCGTGGTTATCACAAACGCTCACTCAACTCCAACGGAGGATGGAACAAGACATCGGCTCTTTCATTCATCAACATGCCCCTACTCGCTTACAGTAACGAAATCCGCAGTGCCGTACTCGTGATACATGGTGAGAAAGCCCATTCCCGCTATTTCAGCGAAGACGCATTCAAGAAGCTCTCCGGCGACAACAAGGAACTGCTCATCATCCCCGGCGCGAGCCACACAGACCTTTATGATCAGATGGACGTGATCCCGTTTGAAAAGCTGAAGGTGTTCTTTGACGCGTATCTGAAATGAAGCGGATCGTTCTTTTCTGCCTGCTTGTAAGCGAAATGCATTCGCTTGCAGCCTGCGCCGCAAAACATGTTCCGGATGCCGACACGGTTACAGTCGAACTATCCGTAAACTAAAATCGTCCCGGTTTGCGCCATTTGTGCAGACCGGGACAACGTTTTCAGATTTCCAAGCTGCTCTGCATGATCTGACTGTTCGTTTTCTTGTTCTTATCAACGGCGTGGTATAGATGTCCAGTGCAGTCATCGGTTGGCTGTGACCGGGGAGCCCCGCGACTGTGCCGACATCTGTGCCGCTGGCAATGAACAGGCTTGCCGCCGTGTAACGCAGACTGTGGACATTCAGGTCAGTCGGCAGATCGTTTGCTTTGAGGATTTTCTTATGCTGCCAAAATGATACAAATAGGTGCCACGGTTATTGGCGTGCAGGCCGTAGAACCCATAGGAACTGAACATTCTCCGCTGGTCAGGAGCCACGGGCTGCAGGGACACATTATCCTATCTGCGCGGCATCGTCCATCACCGCAAGTTCCGCGGGCACAATGCGGAACACAGTATGGAACCAGACTGCCGGTTTATTTTCGCCGCCTGCTCGTCGCTTCTGCGGCAGGAACTGGAGCGCATCCCGGCGGAAGCCGTGCAGCCGGATAGCTTTGCGGCGCGGAACTGGATGATGGATGAGTTTCCCTCAAAAGCGGAGGCTGCACTATGAATTTTGATTGGACAATCCTTCACTGGATTCAAAATACGCTTGTCTGCCCGGCGATGGACTTCCTGATGCCGAAAATCACGCTGCTCGGAAACGGCGGCGCGGTCTGGATTCTTGCGGCGGGTGTTCTTCTGGCGACGAAGAAATACCGGGCAGGACGCGTATATGCGTTCTGTCCGGTTTGCTTACATGTACGGAACAGGTGCTTGCAGCGAAGTTGATGCAGATAATTCAGAAATACAGTGACAAATAGGCCAGGCTTGTTGCATGCAGTACATATGCCCTACGCCTATTTCCAAATCGAATTGCGGTAAGCGGACGGCGTTACGCCGAAGGAGCGTTTGAATACCTTTGTGAAATAGCTGAAGTCCGTATAGCCGACCGCTGCGGCAATGACGCTCAGGCTTTGATCCGGCTGTTCAATGATCATACGCTTTGCCTTTTCCATGCGCACGTCCGTCAAATAGCTGCACGGAGAAACGCCCTTATATGCCTTGAAGATCTTGCTGATATACGAAGGAACAAAACCGAATTTCCGCGACAGGAGTTGG
>OLGE01003046.1_pt1 | contig 13879 bp, 9 predicted proteins | sample 1605151 | NCBI WGS metagenome assembly OLGE01 (sample SAMEA3888912, study PRJEB22519) | human gut metagenome | biome: human gut; feature: human-associated habitat; material: faeces | place: Denmark | collected 2010
GAACAGTGTGGACAAAAAATCAGCTTATATCAGCGGTGAATTAAATTTTATTGATAGCGATGCTGAGAAGAAAATACGCTATACTTATCCGAATGGTGTGAGCGGCAGTACAGAACTCAAGTATGAGAGTAATAATCTGGGTGCCGCGAATATGAGAAGGAACGATTATTTTGGAAGACCCAGGGAACTTCTTCAGGGACAGTGGACCTGGACTGCGATAGGTGAGAATGGAACGGAATATTATCTGACTCTTAAAGTGGAGGAAGATAACAATTATCTACTTCTTATTTCTGATGGCACCAAATTTAAAACATATGCTGGAAAAATGTCGCTGCATTACTATGGCGGTCGTATATCCCTGTGTGATGATGAAGATATTGTTCTGTTAGAATTGTGGTATAAATATGATGAAGATACAGACAGTATCACACTGATGGATGGGGAGATTGAACTTGAAAAAAGTCCGGTGCAGTAATCATACAGTTTCGGTATGAAAGGATACGAATACAAGGAGAAAAGAAGTATGCATTGTAAAAAATGTGGAAGAGAATTAAGTGATACAGCTTCCTTCTGCCCTGCCTGCGGAACACCCTGTACTCCGAAGGCACAGTCCTCCGGCAGGAAAAAATTAAAGGTGATTATTCCCGCGGCATTGGTGGCGGGAGTGCTGCTTATCAGCAGTCCGGTGTGGGTTTCCGGTATTGCGGATGCGGTGTCCTCCGGTCAGGAAGCGGGAAAAACGGAGAAAAAAGAAGAAACAGTGGCTGCAAAAGAGAGCAGCGTGGAGAAAACGGAGGATGTTTCCTATGAGGAACTGCTGAAAAATCTGGAACAGGCGAATACTGTGATAGAGGACATGGTGGCTGAGTATGATAACGCGGATTCCGATGACTCTCAGAAAAATCTGGAACGGCGTGTCACGCTTCTCGGGGAAACGCAGCAGTCGCTGGACGGGCTGCGGGAGGAGGCGGCAGCGTTTGGAATAGCAGATGACAAGCTGAAGAGTGCTGTGGACGCTTACTATAATGCGGCGGATTCCTTTGTGGGAATATATCATGATTCACTGGATTTTATATACCGTTATATCTATGACGAATCACTTGTAATATACAGACCGGATTTGTTTGACACTAACAGGAGCGCCCAGGAAAAGTATGATGCACTGAATGAATGGCTGGAAACTGCAAAAAGCGAATATGCCAATTTTGAATATCCGCCCTATGCAGAAGCCTTCTGGAAGGAATATGAAACGATTCTGGATTTGAATCAGACGATTCTGGATAAATATGCTTTGGCATGCAATCTTAACGATGCGCTCCGCGCCGTGTCCTGTGAGGAACTGTTCAAACGGGTTGATACGATGGAAGAAAAATGGTTTCAGGATATGCTTGAAGACTGTAAAACAATTATGAAAAGCTATGGCGTTCGTAACAGGACGCTTGCATCAGGCTTATATGATGAAATACAGGCATATGCTGCCATGTCGGAAGGGGAAAAGGAAAAATATACCTTTGAAAATGACAGAACCGGAAAAATGTATGTTGATACAAAGTGTGTTGATACCATATATCCCTCCCTTTACAATACCTATGATTCCTTTGCCATTATCACGCTGGCAACCTACGGCGGGCAGAATGTCGGTGCGGGCAAATTAAAGCGCCTTGGAAAAGGAATCCGTGCAGCAGGCATTATCGGTGCGGTTTACAGCGTGGGTGCGCTGATACTGCTGTATTTCTTTGCCGATTACATCGCCCTGCTGTTTGTCGATGCAAATGAAGTGGAAATCATTCATCTGACATATCAGTTTATTTTATATAGTGCGCTGTTTTATATTCCACTGACCTTTGTCAATGTTGTGCGTTTCTGCATACAGGGTATGGGCTTTTCGGTATTTGCGATTCTTGCAGGCGTATTTGAAATGGCGGCAAGAACCTTTGCTGCAGTCCTGCTTGTGCCGAAAACGGGCTACACCGGTGCATGTCTTGCCAATCCGTGTGCATGGATAGCCGCCGACATCTTTCTGATACCGGCATTTATTTACTGCTGTAAGCGGCTGGAAAAAAGCACGCGCAAAGGCAGAACGGCGATGAGCGTGTAAAAAGGATCTTCCTTATCGGGTAAAACCGGCAGGGAAGATATTTTTTTCGCCTTTTTACATACATTTTAAAAAAATTTACGGATATTTTACTATAATAAGGTAGTAAATTTTACAAAGTCTGAGATAAAATAAGTGATATAAAGAGCGAAAACAAACAATGGCAGATGAGAAATCGCCTGCGCGAGTTTCTCATCGCCACCTCGCAACAAGGTTGCTCGGAAAATCGGAATGGAGGAAATATGCCATCAACATATGCACATTACAGAATGGGGCAGGAGGTTTATCGTAATCTCACAGGAAAGCCCAAACAAATTATAGAAAAGTACAAGGAATTATATGATATCGGACTGCATGGACCGGATATTTTGTTTTATTACAAACCGCTCTTTGCAAATCCGGTCAATCAGGTCGGATATGCGATGCACGACCGTCCGGGCATTGAATTTTTCAGGCAGGCATCCTTGGTGATGCAGAAAGCGGAAAATAAGGAAGCGTGTGAAGCGTATATTTACGGCTTCTGCTGTCATTTTGCACTGGACGTCAGCTGTCACGGCTACATTGATGAAAAAATTGCGGAAAGCGGGGTCAGCCATACGGAAATCGAAGTGGAATTCGACCGTAAATTAATGCTGACGGACGGGTTTAATCCGCTGACACACAATCTGACGGGGCATATTCATCCTACTTTGAAAAATGCCGAGGTTATCAGTCCGTTTTATAAAAATGTAACGCCACAGCAGGCAGAGCAGGCATTACAGGGCATGATTACCAATAATAAACTTTTAATAGCTCCATCCTATTTTAAGCGTTTTTTGATTTACGGTCTGTTAAAGGCAACGGGAAATTATAAGGAAATGCACGGTCTGTTAGTCAATTACAGCGAAAATCCGCAATGCACGGACAGCACCCAGATGCTGATGCAGCTCTACCGCGATGCCGAAAAGCTGGCGGAGCGGCTAATTGATGAGTATGAGGACAGCGCATCGGGAAAAATTCCGTTCGATAAGCGGTATGGTCTGACCTTTGGCGGAAAAGAAAAAGATGAACCGCTGGAAATGTGCGGGTAAACAAACGGCAGAACGTATATCACTTAGAAATGGAGCAGAAAATGGGAAAGAAATTAACAAAAAATGAAAGAAACTGGATTTTGTATGACGTGGGAAACTCAGCATTTACACTGCTGATTGCGACAATTTTACCGATTTATTTTAATTATCTGGCGGGCAATGCCGGGATTTCATCGGTGAACTATCTGGCATATTGGGGATATGCGGCATCGGTTGGCACGATTCTTGTAGCACTTGCAGGTCCTGTGCTCGGAACCATGGCGGATACCAAAGGGTTTAAAAAGCCGATTTTTACGGCGGCGATTTTAACAGGCGTAGCCGGTTGTGCTTTGCTTGGACTTGCAAAAGGCTGGCTGTTATTTCTGGTTATTTACATTATTGCAAAAGTCGGATTTTCAAGCAGCCTGATTTTTTATGATTCCATGCTTGGTGATGTGACAGACGAAGACCGCGTGGACTATGTTTCTTCGGCAGGGTATGCATGGGGATATATCGGAAGCTGTGTGCCGTTTATTGTCTGTCTGGTGCTTGTGCTTGGCAGCGGAAAAATCGGTATCAGCATGGAAATGTCAATGATGATTGCATTTTTAATTATTGCCGCATGGTGGCTTGTGATGTCGCTTCCGCTGTTAAAAGGATATGAACAGAAATTTTATGTGGAAAAGCAGAAACACGCGGTAAAAGAAAGCTTCTGCCGTCTGGGACAGACCTTTGGCAATATCCGCAAAGAAAAACATATTTTTATGTTTCTGCTGGCATTTTTCTTTTACATAGACGGTGTATACACGATTATCGACATGGCAACGGCATACGGCTCTGCACTGGGGCTGGACAGCACAGGACTTTTACTGGCACTGCTTGTTACGCAGCTGGTTGCATTTCCGTGCGCAATACTTTTCGGAAAATTATCCGGCAGAATGGAAACCTGCCGCCTGATTACCGTGTGTATCTTTGCTTATCTTGGAATTGCAATCTTTGCCGTATTTTTAAAGAGCCAGATTCAGTTCTGGATACTTGCGGTACTGGTTGGAATGTTTCAGGGTGGAATTCAGGCGTTGTCCCGTTCATATTTTACAAAAATCATTCCTGCCGAAAAGTCCGGAGAATATTTCGGACTGATGGACATCTGCGGAAAAGGCGCATCATTTATGGGAACAACGATTGTAAGCCTTGTATCGCAGATAACCGGAAACATCAACGCCGGTGTAGGTATGATTGCAGTTTTATTTGTAGCAGGCATTATTTTGTTCCGTAAATCAGTGTCACTTTGCAATACAGAAAAAGGTGAAGAGGTGTATCCTGCACCGGAAATGCCACAGCGCTCGTCCATTTAACTTCGGCTTATTCCTGCACATGGGACGGGGAAGGTGTGGCAGCTCCGGGGAGTGAACAGGAAGTGGTATAGAAATTAAAAGATGAAACTTTGCAAGAAATGTAGTGCAGAGTTTCATCTTTTTGTATTTTAAGGGGTAAAGCGATGCACAATATATAGAATGAAATTTATAAAGAAGTTGGAAAAGTTGCATTTTTTATTCAAAAAAGGTTGGAAAAGTTGCAAAAACAGGGCTATTTTGGGTTGGAAAAGTTGCAAAAATCCTCTTGACATTCCAAAAACTTGAATCTACAATTATTGCACATACAACAGTTGGAGGTGCAATAAATGTTAAAGAGAATCTTTTCTTATATGAAACAGTATAAGAAATATGCCTTTCTGGCATTGTTTTGCATCGCGGTGGAAGCGGTGCTGGAGTTAATGGTTCCGATGATTATGGCGGATTTGATTGACACCGGTGTTGCGACAGGCGATGAAAGATACATCTATCAAAAAGGATTTCAAATGGTACTCTGTGCGGCGGCGGCACTGGTGCTTGGCATCGGAAGCGCCCGTTTTGCGGCGCTTGCCGGTCAGGGACTGGGCGCAAACCTGCGTGAAGCCGAATACGAAAAATTGCAGTCGTATTCATTTGCCAATATCGACCATTTCAGGGTATCGTCGATTGTGACACGTTTAACAAGCGATGTCACGAATATTCAGAATGCCGTTTCAACCGGTATGCGTCCGTTTGGCAGAAGTCCGGTCATGCTGATTTTTGCAACGGGCGTGGCATTTTCCATTAATTCAACACTGGCGCTTGTATTTTTCGTGGCACTGCCGGTACTTGCCGTTTTACTCATTTCCATTATTGTAAATGTACGTCCGCTCTATTCCAAAATGCAGTTTGCGATAGACCGCATGAACCGCACGATTCAGGAAAATCTGACGGCAGTCCGTGTAGTCAAAGCCTATGTGCGGGGCGATTACGAAATCGCAAAATTTGAAGAAGCAAATCTTAATCTGAAAAAAGAATCCGAAAAAGCATTTGGCATTGCCGTGTTAAATATGCCTGCCATGCAGTTTGTTATGTACGCAACAATACTGTCCCTGCTGTTATTCGGCGGTTATCTGATTCATGAGGGCAGGCTCGGTATCGGCGAACTGACCGGATTTTTAAGCTACGTCCTGCTCATTTTAAATTCACTGATGATGATGTCCAACGTATTTTTAATGATGACACGTTCTCTGGCATCCGGCGCGCGTATCCTTGAGGTCATCGATGAAAAAATAGATTTGACCGATGAAAATGCAAAGGACATCAGCGTAGAGCGCGGCGAAATCGAATTTGACCATGTGTGGTTTAAATATAAGGAAGAAGCAAAAGAATATGTGCTTTCCGATGTATCATTTCATATTAAAGCCGGTCAGACAGTAGGAATTATCGGTCAGACCGGTGCGGCAAAAACCACGCTTGTCCAGCTGATTCCGCGTCTTTATGATACCGTGCGGGGAACGGTAAAGGTGGACGGCGTTGATGTCAGAAATTATCCGATGCAGCATTTAAGAGATGCGATTGCTATGGTACTTCAGAAAAATACACTGTTTTCTGGAACAATGCTTGATAACTTAAAATGGGGCGATGAAAACGCTTCCATGACGGAACTTGAAGAAGTCTGCAAAATTGCCTGTGTCGATGAATTTATTGACCGCCTGCAGGACGGCTATCAGACCGAAATGGGACAGGGCGGTGTCAATGTGTCCGGCGGTCAGAAACAGCGCCTCTGCATTGCAAGAGCCATTTTAAAAAAGCCGAAGGTACTGATTTTAGACGATTCAACCAGCGCGGTTGATACGGCGACAGAAAGCAGAATCCGCGAAGGACTTGCAGAGAAACTGCCTGATATGACAAAAATTATTATTGCACAGCGCATATCTTCCGTGCGCCATGCGGATCAGATTATTATTTTGGACGGCGGAAGGGTAAGCGGTATCGGTACACATGAAAGCCTGCTTGCTTCCAACCGCATTTATCAGGAAATTTACGAATCCCAGAAGGAAGGAGCGGATTTATAATGGCAAAATATGTAGGATATAAAAGACCGAAAGACACGAAAAAGACAATCCGGCATCTGCTGGTATATTTAGGCATGCACAAATGGTCCTTTTTGCTGGTTGCCCTGCTGGTACTTATCAGTGCCGGAGCCAATATTACGGGAACATATCTTTTAAAGCCGGTCATTAACCGTTTTATCGTTCCGGGAGATTTAAACGGACTGGTGCGTGCCGTTGCGGCAATGGGCGTGATGTATCTGTGCGGCGCGCTGGCAACGCTCGGATACAACCGTTTAATGGTGAAGACCTCGCAGAAAGTCATCCGTGAAATCCGAAGTGATTTATTTGCACATGTACAAAAACTGCCTCTGCAGTATTTTGATGCGCATACACACGGCGAATTAATGAGCCGCTTCACCAACGATGTCGATGCCGTACAGGAAGCGATGAACAACAGCTTTGCAATGATTATCCAGAGTTTCATGATGCTTTTTGGTACGGTGATAATGATGATGGTACTCAGTATCCGGCTGTCGCTGATTGTTGTGGTATTTTTAATTGTTATGTTTGTGGTTATCCGCTTAAACGGAAAGCACAGCAAAAAATATTTTAACCGGCAGCAGGAGGAACTCGGCAAAATTAACGGATTTGTACAGGAAATGGCAGAGGGACAGAAGGTCGAAAAGGTCTTCAATCACGAAGCAAAAGACTATGCGCGTTTTTGTGAACTCAGTGAAAATTTCAGAAAGCAGTCCACCAATGCTCTGTCCTTTGCCGGTATGATGATACCAACCATTGTCAGTCTTTCCTATCTGAATTATGCGGTGTCTGCCTGCGCGGGCGGCCTGCTTGCAATCCGGGGACTGATGGATTTGGGAAGTCTTTCGGCATATCTGGTATATGTGCGCCAGAGTGCAATGCCGTTAAATCAGTTTACCCAGCAGGTCAATTTCCTGTTGTCTGCGCTTTCCGGTGCGGAACGCATTTTTGACATGATGGACGAACAGCCGGAAGTGGACGAAGGTAACGTGCATTTATGTCACGTTATAAAAAATGCGGACGGCACACTGACAGAATGTGAACAAAGCACACCGGATTACGCATGGAAAGTGCCGGAAAACGGCGGCTTCCGCTATGTTGAATTAAAAGGTGATGTGCGTTTTCAAAATGTAGTCTTTGGGTACACCGATAAAAAGCGCGTATTAAACGGCATTTCTCTTTTTGCAAAACCGGGACAGAAAATCGCATTTGTCGGTTCAACCGGTGCGGGAAAAACAACGATTGTCAACCTGATTAACCGTTTTTATGAAATCCAGTCGGGAACGATTACCTATGACGGTATCGACATTCAGCAGATTGCAAAAGACGATTTGCGCCGCTCACTGGCAATGGTTATTCAGGATACGCATTTATTTACGGGAACGATTGCGGACAATATCCGGTACGGCAAGTTAGATGCGACTGACGAGGAAGTTTATGAGGCAGCACGCATTGCCAATGCGGACTCCTTTATCCGCAGACTGCCGGACGGTTATGATACAATGCTGTATGCAGACGGCAGTAATCTTTCGCAGGGGCAGCGCCAGTTACTTGCGATTGCGAGAGCGGCAGTTGCCAAACCGCCGGTGCTTATTTTAGACGAAGCGACCAGTTCTGTAGATACCCGCACCGAGCGGCTAATTGAAAAGGGCATGGATGCGATTATGGAAGGCAGAACGGTATTTGTCATTGCACACCGCCTGTCAACCGTGCGAAACTCCAAAGCAATCATGGTATTGGAAAAGGGCGAAATCATAGAGCGCGGCAGTCATGAGGAATTGTTAGAACAGCGGGGCAGATACTATAGGCTGTATACGGGACAGTTTGAATTGGAATAATGTGAAAAATCCTTAAATCTAAGATTTTTCACACAGCGCTTTGTGCCTCAGGCGTCACAAAGCCGCTTTTTATCGCAGAACTGAATAGATTCAGTTCGCGATTCCTCCGGCATTAAAATGCCTGCGGAATGAAGATTAGTATGAAGTGTGAGCAATCCATATGCGAGAGATTGCTCATACGGCAATTTGCTTTCAGGTAAAGCAAATTGCCATTATCGTAGATTGACAGTAAACTCGTCCATACAGATATTTGCGCCGCAGGTGTCGCAAATATCTATAGAAAAGAGGAAAGTATGAAAAAAGAACAGATTCGGAATGAATTATTTAAGATAGAAGTGCTGCGGCAGAGATTAATGCGGCCGCAGTTTATCGCATTGGGGCTTACAGTAGGGCAGGGACAGCCGCGCATTTTAAAAGAACTGCTTTTTGAAGGCAGTATGACACAGAAAAAACTTGCGGATGCCTGCCTTTTAGATGTAACCACGATGTCAAGGACACTTGACCGAATGGAGCAGGCAGGACTGCTTGTACGGGAAAGTAATCCCGACTGCCGCCGTTCATGGCTGATTGCCCTGACGGAAAAGGGAATGGATATTGCCAAAAAGGTACAGCAGATATTTGAAGAAACGGATAAAATTTATTGCAGTAATCTTTCAGAGAAAGAAGCGGAGCAGCTTTTCGTATTGCTTCAAAAAGTAGAGGACAATATTTCACAAAACTGTAAATAAGAACTTCTTTTGTGGCTGTCCTCATTTTTGTGGCTGGCAGGCTGTAAGAAGCAGGCATATATTTTCCGTTGTCCGAATAGGATATACAAACAAACTTTAGGATATTGCATGAAAGGATATATCGAAGAACGGGCAGTAAAGACGGCGGAATATATTATCGAAACCAAAGCAACCGTGCGCCAGACCGCGCGTAAATTCGGTGTCAGCAAAAGCACCGTACATAAAGATGTGACGGCGCGTCTGACACGAATCAATCCGGCGCTTGCAAATGAAGCGCGCAAGGTGCTTGATGTCAACAAAAAAGAGCGCCATATCCGCGGCGGATTGGCAACGCGCGAAAAATACCTGCACGAACAGTAACAGCATATAAAATGAGCCGGTACCGTCTGATGCATCAGACGGTACCGGCCTGTTTTGTTTGGGGAGAAAAGTTACTGTAATACTGCAACAATCTCTAAATTGCGTTCTTTTGATAAATCTACAAATTCATTGCCTTCACACTTTACAATCGGGCGTGACAGGGCATGTTCGTTAATTAAAACGACTTCGCCGGTGCGGCCATCAGAAAGTTTGACATTATTTCCGATATAAGAAGTGGCGACATTCTTTAAGAACGGAAGGCTGAACTTCGGGTCAAATTTTGTAAAAGCATCCTGTTCCATATCCCGTACAACGTGGAATGGACAGAGGGCTTTTCTGTATATGCGGGAAGAGGTCATGGCATCGTAGATATCTGCAATTGTAATAATCTTTGCAAAATCAGGAATGTCTTCTGACTTTAAACCCATTGGATATCCGGAGCCGTCGCATTTTTCATGGTGTAGTAAAATGGCAGATTTAACACGCTCATCAATATCGGCATCCTTTACAATCTGATAGCCTAAGTTGACATGCTCTTTAATAATGGCATATTCGTTAGCGGTCAGCCGGTCCGGTTTGCTTAAAATTTCATTTGGAACTAAAAGCTTTCCGATATCGTGTAAAATACCGCATAAAGTCAGCACCTTTACATCTTCCTCAGAATAGCCGAGCCATTTTCCAAGAATGGAGGCAATAATGGCAACATTAATGCAGTGGACATATGTTAAATCGTCCATATCACGCATACAGTGGAGCATATCGAAAATCTGGAGAGTATTCGTATATTCTGCAAGAATTTTTTCGGTATTCTTTAACAGCGCAGTCGTATCAATTGTTTCGTGGTTAATGACAATGTCATTTAATTCTGTCTTCAAATCATTAATACCATCAATAAAAGTTTCGTTAAAATGTTCGAAATTCTGGCTCTGCTTAATTTTTTCATAGTAAGTCATCTGTTCCAGAACTTCCGGCTGCTCAGGCTGTGCGGCAGCTTCCTCATATACATTAATTTTTAAGACATTGTACTCAGAGATTTTTGCAATCATATCTAAAGTCAAAACGGTATCTTTTGCAGCAATAAGATGACCGGTGGAAGTCATGATATCCTGTGATAAAACCATGCCTTCAGCGGCATCAAAAATAAAAATATTTTTCTCCTGTGTATTGTCGCTCATCCTTGAAATCTCCTTTGCAAAAGTATAAATGTTCCGGTAGCTTCATTATATGGTTGAGGGGATAAAAAGTCAATAAAAAGTACTTGACCAATGCCCATAGATTGTGTAATATACATACGTATGAATGATTAACTGAATAATTTAAGATGTCCCTTATTTAGAGCGGTGGAGATACATAGGATCGATGAAGCCCGGCAACCCCATATGGTAAGATATGGAAGGTGCCAACCTGAGCGACTATCCTGCTTTTGCGGCAGGTCGAACAATAAGAGGATTACGGATCTTACATAGATTACGAGTCCTGTCTGAGGGGCTCGTTTTTCAGTTTCAGGAGAAGTACCAGAAGCAGCGTTTAACAGTTTACAGGGACATAAAAAGCCCGAGGAAAGAAAGGAAGAAAGAATTCATGGAGAAAAGATTATTTACTTCAGAATCAGTAACAGAAGGACATCCGGACAAAATCTGCGATCAGGTTTCTGATGCAGTACTGGATGCATTATATGCACAGGACCCATATTCAAGAGTTGCCTGTGAAACATTAACCAATACAGGATTTGTGATGGTTATGGGTGAAATTACAACAAAGGCCAATGTAGATATTGCACAGATTGTAAGAGATACCGTAGTAGAAATCGGCTATGACAGCTCTGAAAAAGGCTTCGATGGTAATACCTGTGCCGTTATGGTGGCACTTGACAAGCAGTCACCGGATATTGCAATGGGTGTTGACAAGGCACTTGAAGCAAAAGAAGGCATTGATCCGGATGCAGATGACATTGGTGCAGGCGATCAGGGTATGATGTTTGGCTATGCAACCAATGAAACAGAAGAATATATGCCATATTCCGCAGCACTTGCACAGAAGCTTGCAAGACAGCTGACAAAGGTCAGAAAAGACGGTACACTGTCTTATTTAAGACCGGACGGAAAGACACAGGTTACAGTGGAATATGATGAAAACAACAAACCTGTAAGACTGGATGCCATCGTTGTATCTTCACAGCATGCACCGGAAGTTTCACAGGAACAGATTCATACAGATATCAAGAAGTATGTTATTGATGCCATTGTAGACAACAGTATGGTAGATGATGACACGAAAATTTATATCAATCCGACAGGACGTTTCGTAATCGGCGGACCAAACGGTGACAGCGGTCTGACAGGTCGTAAGATTATCGTTGATACTTACGGTGGTGTTGCAAGACACGGCGGCGGTGCATTTTCAGGTAAGGACTGCACAAAGGTAGACCGTTCCGCAGCATATGCCGCAAGATATGTAGCAAAGAACCTCGTTGCCGCAGGTATTGCAGACAGATGTGAAATCCAGTTATCTTATGCGATCGGTGTTGCACTGCCGACATCTATCCGCGTGGAAACATTCGGAACAGGGAAGTTAAGCGAAGATAAGATTGTAGAAATCATCCGTGAAAACTTCGATTTAAGACCGTCAGGTATTATCAAGATGCTTGATTTAAGAAGACCGATCTACAAGCAGACAGCAAGCTACGGACATTTCGGCCGTAACGACCTGAATCTGCCATGGGAAAAACTTGACCGTGTAGATGCATTAAAAATGTATTTGTAAAATATCCTGAAATCCAGGAATAAACAACGGGAAATTCTGGAAGAATAAAGAAAGCCAGAGGGAAGATATAAGCCGGCTATGGACAAACCATCCATTGTCGGCTTATACTGTTTTTAAATAAAGTCTGTTTTTTAAGAAAAAGTAAGCTGCCGCAGGGCAGATGTGAAACTGTATTTACGGAGTACGCCTCGCCGTATCCTGTATAAATTTGATAGAAATGCATTTAAAAATGAAGAAATGAGGAATTGTATGATTGAAAATTATAGTATTACAGAGTGGATTGCATTCTTTTTTATTTACAGCTTTTTAGGGTGGTGCATTGAATCCGCCATTGTATCCTTTAACAAGCGCAAACTGACAAACAGAGGCTTTTTAAAAGGTCCGATGCTGCCACTGTACGGTTCGGGAGCGGTAATCATGCTGTTATCAACACTTTGGGCAAAGGATAATTATGTTTTAGTATACATCTGTGGTACAATCGGTGCAACGGCGCTGGAATATGTCACAGGGGTACTGATGGAAATGATGTTTAACATGCGCTACTGGGATTACAGCAATAAAAAGTTTCAGATTCACGGCTATATCTGTCTGACCTCATCCTTATTCTGGGGCGTGCTGACGGTATTGCTGGTCTGTTTTGTGCATATTCCGGTTGCGGCACTGGTGGCTTCCGTTCCGGCAAATATATTAAGAGTTGGATTATTTTTTATCATTGCGGTGGCATCCGTGGATACGGTTGATGCGTTTAAAAAGGCGCTGGATTTCCAGAAGCTGCTCACGTATGAAACAAGAATTAAAAATGAACTGTCAGAACTGACAGAGCGTTTAAATGATGCTAAAGGTGTCTTTACAGATAAGAACAACGAGCGCAGCAGGGAATTTTTCAGTATGCAGGAGGCACGCGCAGAGCGCTTAAGGCTGGAATTGGATGCGGCAAAGGAAAAGGCCGGCAAATTCAAAAATTCCATGTTAAACAGTTTCCCGTCTGCAACATCTAATAAGTTTGGCGAAGCATTAGATGAATTTAAAGAATATTTTAATAGGAAAAAATAAAGCGAGGGGTACAAATGAAGATATTAATTGTTTATTATCAGAGTTTTTTGATAAAAGATTTGGAGGAATGTCTGACTAGGCTGGGACATACCTATAAATGCATAGAAGCAAATGTTATTGTAGAACAATCAGATGACGATTTTTGTGCTTTATTTGATATAGAAATGGAAAGCGGACATTATGACTGCGTATTTACATTTAATTACAGCAGTATCATTTCAGACTGCATGGTCAAATATAATATACCTTACATCTCCTTTGTATATGACAGCCCAATGTATCGCCTATTTACAAAGTCTATTTATAATAAATGTAATTATTGTTTTATATTTGATGAACAATTGTGTGAACAGTTGACCAATATGGGGGCTCCGCATATTTATTATATGCCACTGTCGGTTAATGTGTCCCGGCTGGATAGAATGGAAGATATTCTACAGTATACGGACAATAAAGATGTAAGGGAATTAATTCAATTATTTTCAACACAAATTTCTTTTTTGGGAAGCATGTATAATGAAAGAGAAAGTCAAAAAGAATATGATGAAATGGATTTGACACCATAT
>OLGE01003056.1_pt1 | contig 13834 bp, 18 predicted proteins | sample 1605151 | NCBI WGS metagenome assembly OLGE01 (sample SAMEA3888912, study PRJEB22519) | human gut metagenome | biome: human gut; feature: human-associated habitat; material: faeces | place: Denmark | collected 2010
CTATCAACGCAGAAGTACGTAAAGAGCAGGGTAAGGGTGCGAGCCGCCGCCTGCGCGCAGCTAACAAGTTCCCGGCAATCATCTACGGTGGCGAAGCTGCTCCGGTTGCTATCGAACTGGACCACGACAAAGTATGGAACATGCAGGACAAAGCTGAGTTTTACGGCGAAGTTCTGACCGTCGTGGTTGATGGCAAAGAAGAAAAAGTCAAAGTTCAGGCTGTTCAGCGCCACGCGTTCAAGCCGAAACTGACTCACATCGACTTCGTTCGCGCGTAATCGCCGATAGCAAGTTGTATGGCAAGCGCCCCGGGGTCTTCGGCTCCGGGGCGTTTTGTTATCCGCGCCGCCAAAGCTCCGGCGCCTCGTCCACGATGTCGCTAAGCATCCGGTGCTTATTCATTCCGGGCAGCCAGAGCATCACCATGGTGACGTTCAGCCCCTGACTGCCGACCTCCGTCGCGATTTCACTGACTCCCTGCCACTCGCCTGGCCGCAAATGGTCCGGTAAAAACCCCCAGCCCCTCCCCTGCTCCAGCGCATGGCGCAGCAGAGTAATTTCGTTCATATACAGCGTATGGCCGGAGATCTGCAGCCGGCGGGCAATCTGATCGTCACTGCGCCGGTGCATCACTAACTGCGGCGTCAACGAAAGATTCAATAGCGTCAGCGGCCGCGGAGCGTCGTGGAACAGGCTGTCCGCCGCGTAGAAACGCAGATCCACGGTGCCGAGCGCCCGCCACTCCATTTCGCTCCCCAGCGTGCGGTTGTTAGCCTGGCACAGCGCCATATCCGCCACGCCATCGCTCAGCGCCTGCTCGGCTTCGCGCCGCGAGGCGCTCCAGCAGCTCAGGCGGATCTGCCGCCGGGCCAGCGTATCGGCCAGCGCGCAGAGAAAATCACGTGGGATAAAGGGATCGTACACCAGACGCAGCGCCTGTCCGGTGGTTTGCGGCAGCGTTTGCGCAAAAGACTCGAAAGCCTGCGCCTGGCGCAACAGCAGATGCGCCTGACGAAAAAGCTGCTCGCCTTCGGCGGTTAAGATCAGGGTACGCCCTTCGCGGCTGAACAGATGGTAACCCAGCGCGTCTTCCAGATAGTCCAGCAGATCGCGCAGCGTGGTTCGGTCTTTACCTAACCGAATGGCCGCCCGCGACAGGCTTCCGGTCTCGGCGATGGTGGCGAATGCTTCAATTTGCGCGAAAGAATATTGCAGGGTTTTCATCCTTCTCTCCCTTACGGGGGAAAATCCCCCCTGGGCTGATTTTAGCCGGCGCGCGCCGATTTATATACTGCGCAGCGAATCTATGGCAAACGAGGAAAGGAAGATGATAAGAAAACCACTGGCCCTGGCGTTAATCCTGGCGGCGCTGCCGGTGGCGGCAATGGCGCAAAACTGCGGCGGCCTGACGCTGGATGTCTGCCCAACGCCTTACGATCAAACGCTACCCGCGGCCAAAGACATGCTCAGCTGGGATCAGACTTCACGCGTGATTGGCTTTCGCAATGACTATCGCAACTATGCCGGGGATGTCTTCCGCCACGGCGCCTCAGTGCCGCTGGAACGCGCTGAAAAACAATTGACCGATGCCCGCTATACCCTTAACGGCCATACCTGGACCCTGCAGGATTACCTGAAGCGCGAGAACGTCAGCGGTATGCTGGTGCTAAAAGACGGCAAAGTCGCCTGGAAATATCTTGGCGACGGCAACACCGATACCACCCTGTGGACCTCACGCTCGGTGGGAAAATCGGTGGTCTCGACGCTGGTGGGTATCGCCATTCAGCAGGGTAAGATCCACTCCCTCGATGATCTGATTACCGTTTATGAACCCGAACTGAAAGGCACCGCCTGGGACGGCGTGACGCTGAAGCAGTTGATGCAGCACACCAGCGGTGTGGAATGGAATGAAGACTACACCGACCCGCAGTCGCACTTCGCCCGCCTGACCCAGTGCGAGGCGCAGCCCGGCGCCTATGCCTGCGTGCGCAAGATCGTCACCGGCCTGGCGCGCCAGCATCCTGCGGGCGAGCAGTGGTCCTACTCTTCCGGCGGCGCCTGGCTGTTGGGCGATATCCTGGAGCGCGCCACCGGTATGCCGCTGGCCGCCTGGCTTGAGCAGTCGCTGTGGCAGCCCGCCGGGATGGCCCACGACGGCGTATGGCATGCTTATCAGCAAGGGAAGCATGATGTTGGCGCCCACGGCTTTAACGCCACCCTTGAAGACTGGGGCCGCTTCGGCGAATTCGTCGCCCGCGATGGTCGGTTAAGCAACGGCAAACAGCTGGTGCCGGCGGGCTGGTTCGATCAGGCCGCAAGCTGGACCACAGCGCTGAACTCGGTCTCGGCGGCGCATCCGCAAGGTATCTACGGCTATCAGTGGTGGAATAACGCCATTCCGGCGAATGCGCAAAACGTCCAGCCGACGCCGCAGGAAGGGCTGAAGGGCTCGCTGTGGGCGCTGGGTATCTACGGCCAGGTGATCATGGTGAACCGCGCGGAACACCTGGTGATCGTCCAGTGGTCGACCTGGCCGCAGGCGGAACCCTCCTTTAACGCCCAGCCGCTGGAAGCGGCGCTGATGTACAGCGCCATTGCCCGCGAGCTGCGTTAACCCCCCCAGCTCCTTGCCGCTCAGCCGGCGAGGATCGTGTCGGCATTCAGCGCCAGGTGCTGCAGCAGGATAATGGTTTTGGCATCCATGATCTCGCCATCGCGAATGGCCTGCAGCGCCCGCGCCAGCGGCCACTCCAGCACTTCAATGTCCTCACCTTCCGCCGCCAGCCCGCCGCCCTCTCCCTGCCGGTCATCGGCCTGATATTCGGCGATAAAAAAGTAGAGTTTTTCGGTGACAGATCCGGGGCTCATAAAGACGGTGAAGACGGGCTCGATGCGCGTCACCCGAAAGCCGGTCTCCTCTTCCGCTTCGGCAACGATCCTCGTCTCCGGCGAGGCGTTATCCAACAGCCCGGCCGCCGCTTCAATGAGATATCCGTCGTGACCGTGAGTAAACACCGGAAAACGGAACTGACGAGTCAGGACCACCGTCCGCTTTTCCCGGTTGTAGAGTAAAATGACCGCGCCGTTGCCGCGATCGTAGGCCTCGCGGCTCTGCTCCTGCCAGCGTCCGTCCCGGCGCTGCAGTTCAAAGGTATATTTTTTCAGCGTGTACCAGTTATCAGAGAGCAGCGTCTCGCGAATGTGGCGGACGTGCGGTGCATGAGTTTGCATGTTATATCCCCTTTAAGATGACAGCAGGCACCATAACATGCATAATCGTGCACAAACAAGATCACTCGTGAAGGAAAAATCATGCTCGCCAGTCAACGAAAACAGCAAATCCTGCAGATTCTTGCGGAGGAAAAACAGGTGATGTCCGGGGAGCTGAGCCAGCGGTTTAACGTCTCAGAGGACTCCATTCGCCGCGACCTGCGCGAGCTGGCGGCGGAAGGAAAACTGCAGCGGGTCCACGGCGGGGCGCTGCCGGTCTCCGCTGCCATCGCCCCTATTGAAACACGCAAAAGCGTGCAAATCGCCTCCAAGCAGGCGGTAGCGCGCGCCGCCGCCGCCCTGATCCAGCCTGGACAGGTGGTGATTGTCGATGGCGGCACCACCACCGCGGCGATGATCGGCTTCTTACCCGCCGACCTCAGCTGCACGGTGGTCACCCACAGCCCCGGCATCGCCGTGGCGCTGGTCGATCACCCGCGAATCGAGGTGATCCTGCTTGGCGGCAAAGTGTTTAAGCATTCAGTTGTCGCCGTCGGCCCCGAAACGCTGGAAGGAATGGCGCGGATCAACGCCGATGTGTTCTTTATGGGGGTGACCGGCGTCCACCCGCGAGCGGGTTTTACCACCGGTGATTATGAAGAGGCAGGCATCAAGCGCGCGCTGGCGGCCAGGGCCGCGGAAACCGTGGTGATGGCCTCCCGGGAAAAGCTCAACGCTGCGTCGGCCTTTGCCATCGGCGAGCTGAACCTCGCCAGTACGCTTATCGTCGATGGGGATCCCGACGCCGCGCTGCGCCAGCAGCTGGTGCAGCGCGGCGTGGAGATCGTCCCCGTTCAGCGGTCGCGCTGAACGGGGCGCGGCGCTTAGTTGCCGCCGGAGGTCCGGCGCTGCAGCTGGTCGCGCAGGTTCGGCGGGGTGCCCTTAATGGTCAGAGTATCGGTGGCGGGATCCCAGAATACGCGTTCGCCCAGCAGCATCGCGTCGAAGTTAATGGTTAAACCGCCGCCGCTGCCGGCAAACTTGGTCAGCTGACGTAAGGTGCTGCGATCCGCCGGGAAGCTCTCTTCCAGTTCGTAACCCTGTTCGGCGGTGAATTCCTGGAAGCTCTTTTCGCTGACGCCGGCCAGCTCTTTGGACAGCGATTCCAGCTCAATCTCTTCCCCGGCCTGCAGCTGTTCGTTGCAGTACGCATAGACCTGCTGACGCACATTCTGTCGCTCGGATTTATCAAGCTGCGCGTCGGCGGCGAAGTCGTCCACCGCCTGCAGCAGGCCGCGGTTCTGCGCTTTGGCGTTGAGGCCTTCGCTGGCCCCGAGGAAATCCATAAAGAAATCGGCCACTTTGCGCCCCACCCGCCCTTTCAGGAAGGTTAAGTAGCGGGTCGACTCCGGGTTGGTTTCCCACTCAGTCAGATCGATGCGCGCGACGATATCGGCATGGTTAATATCCAGATAATGGGTCGAGCGGATATCCAGCTCTTCGTTGACGCGCATACTGCTCAGGTTATTGAGCACCGCCACCAGCAGATACTCGACCGCCAGGTAACGATACTGGCAGAAGAGGACAATGCCCCCTTCGGCGAACGGGTATTTCGCCAGCTCATCGCGTAGGCGGCCGGTCGCCGCGCGGCTGAACGCCAGAAACTCCTCTTCGCCCTGACGCTGCAGGCGCAGCGCCTGCGCCAGTTCGCTCTCTTCATTGAACAGCCCATAGGCTTTGCTTTTGGCGCTATAAACCCGGTGCAGTTCAGCCATCATCTCGACGACCGTCGCGTTCGGCTCCAGCAGTGACTCGCGCAGCACCAGCTCCAGATTTTGTTCATCACGTTTGATTAACTGATGCAGGGCAATCTGGTCGATATCCAGACTCATGTTAAACTCTCCTTTTAGACCGGGCGGTATTCAACCACCGCCGGGTAGCCGACGCAACTGGCGCCACACATTTCGACGTCATGACTGACGATCGGTGCGCTTTTGCGCCGCGGCGAAAAAATGCGGAAAAAAAGCTGCTGCTACGGTAATATGTTGCCCTTTCACGAACAAACAGATTTTGAGTTTATGCCGCAAATTTCCCGCTATAGCGATCAACAGGTCGAACAGTTGCTCAGCGAGCTGACGAACGTCCTGGAATCACACAAAGCCCCGGTTGACCTTTCACTGATGGTGTTAGGCAATATGGTGACCAACCTGATCAACAGTAGCGTCGCGCCGGCGCAGCGTCAGGCCATCGCCCGTTCTTTCGCGCAGGCTTTGCAATCTTCGATTAACGACGATCCAGCGCATTAAGGATAACAGCAACAGTATATGGTGACTCTACGTCAGCCCTACCGAGAAAAAGTCTCCCAGATGGTTAGCTGGGGGCACTGGTTCGCCCTGTTCAACATGTTGTTGGCCATGGTGCTCGGCAGCCGCTACCTTTTTGTCGCCGACTGGCCGACGACGCTTGCCGGACGACTCTTTTCGTACGTCAGTCTCGTCGGGCACTTCAGCTTCCTGGTGTTTACCAGCTATGTGCTGATCCTCTTTCCGTTGACCTTTATCGTGGTCTCGCAGCGCCTGATGCGCTTCCTGTCGGTGATCCTTGCCACCGCCGGGATGACGCTGTTGCTGATAGACAGCGAGGTCTTTACCCGCTTCCATCTTCATTTAAATCCGGTGGTCTGGGAGCTGGTCATCAACCCTGACCAGAATGAGATGGCGCGCGACTGGCAGCTGATGTTTATCAGCGTCCCGGTCATCTTTTTGATTGAAATGCTCTTCGCCACCTGGAGCTGGCAAAAGCTGCGCAGCCTGACGCGCCGCCGCCATTACGCCCGCCCGGTGGCCTGGTTCTTCTTTTTGTCGTTCGTCAGCAGCCACCTGGTCTATATCTGGGCGGATGCCAACTTCTATCGCCCGATCACCATGCAGCGAGCGAATCTACCGCTTTCCTATCCGATGACCGCCCGTCGTTTCCTTGAGAAACATGGCCTGCTCGACGCCCAGGATTATCAGCGTCGCCTGGTGGAACAAGGGGCGCCGGAGGCGGTATCGGTCCAGTATCCGCTCAGTAACCTGCGCTACCGCGACCTCGGCGCGGGCTATAACGTGTTGCTGATCACCGTCGACAACCTGAACTACTCGCGGTTTGAAAAGACGATGCCGGCGCTGGCGGCGTTTGCCAAAGAAAACGTCAACTTTACCCAGCATATGAGCTCGGGCAATACCGCCGACAGCGGCCTGTTTGGCCTGTTCTACGGCATTTCGCCAGCCTATATGGACGGTGTCCTCTCGGCGCGTATTCCCGCAGCGCTGATCACCGCCCTCAACCAGCAGGGCTACCAGCTGGGGCTGTTCTCTTCCGATGGGTTTAGCAGCCCGCTGTATCGCCAGGCGCTGCTCTCCGACTTCTCGCTGCCGAGCGCGAAGACCCAGAGCGACGAGCAGACCGCCAATCAGTGGATCAGTTGGCTGGACCGTTACGCGCAGGATGAGAATCGCTGGTTCTCGTGGATCTCGCTGAATGGCACCACTCTCGACGACACGCAGCAGCAGAACTTTGTCCGCCGTTATAGCAAGGCGGCAGGCGACGTTGATGCCCAGATCGATCGGGTGCTGACCGCGCTGCGCGAAGCCGGCAAGCTCGATAATACGGTGGTGATTATCACCGGCGGCCACGGCAAGCCGCTTAACGTCAAACACGACTCATTCGACTGGTCGCGCGAGCAGCTGCAGGTGCCGCTGGTTATTCACTGGCCGGGCACGCCGGCCCAGGAAATTGCCACCCTGACCGATAACAAAGATGTGATGACCACGCTGATGCAGCGCCTGCTTCACGTTTCGACGCCGGCCAATGAGTATTCGCAGGGTGAAGATCTGTTCAGCGCCGCGCGGCGTCGGAACTGGGTCACCGCGGCCAACGGCGATACGCTGGCCATTACCACCCCGACCATCACCGTGGTCCTCAACCATAACGGCACCTACACCACCTGGAGCCGCGACGGCGAGAAAATCAAAGATCAGAAACCGCAGCTCAGCCTGTTGCTGCAGGTCCTGACCGACGAAAAACGCTTTATCGCTAACTGATTGATTAATTATGAATCAATCGCGCGCGACCCGCTTGCATTCGCCTGGGGAACGGGTAATATTGTTCCCCACGCGTCGGCACGTAGCGCAGCCTGGTAGCGCACCGTCATGGGGTGTCGGGGGTCGGAGGTTCAAATCCTCTCGTGCCGACCAAAAACACATTGAAAACCAGCCTCTTACGGCTGGTTTTTTCATGTTTAAAATTTGTACGGGGAATCATTGGGGAAAAATGGGGGAATAACCCCCGACATTTACACGCTAAATTACAGGCGATTTATCGTCTTTAACTTGGTTAAGTGTATGTGTAAGAACGCCGTGTACCGTTACGTCATTCAGAGCTTCCCCTTCTATCGCTTCACCATCTTGAGTGATCAGCGCGTGGCCCATTAGCTTCACGAACTGGTTTCTCCCGTCCATGCTAACCAGCAACGTATCCCCTCCTTCTGGCTTCAGACTGACGTTAATAACGGCCAAGCCGCATGAAGTTTCAATAACCCGGCAGTTGTTATCTACACCGCAGATAACATCTATCGTCATGCGCTGCTCCTGGTAATCCATGGCTGGCGATGGAAATCCCATTAGAAAACCCTCCCCATGTTACGCAGGATCCAGTACCGGTTCTCGCTTCCGTTTGTCGTCTTATCGGCGAAGTCCGGCTGGTATCGCTCAATCCATGTATTTGCATCCGCCTGGCTGAAATGCCAGTGCCTCTCCTGCAGTTCAGCGATGAATTTGTCTGTATGCAGGCAGAGATAGCCCTTCGGGTTTTGCTGTATGGCCGCAATAAAAGCAGCACGAATATCCGGTTGACGAGGCATGAACACACCCTCACTTGCCCATTGACTGTATGCATATACAGTAGTATTTTTATAAAAACAGATCAAGCACAGGCAATTTTCACTTATGAGAGGATCCGTATGTTTGTTGAACTGGTTTATGACAAGCGAAATGTTGAAGGGCTCCAAGGGGCCAGAGAGATCATCCTGGCTGAGCTAACAAAGCGAGTGCACCAGATTTTCCCTGATGCAGAAGTGAGGGTGAAGCCAATGCAGGCAAACGCCTTGAATAGCGATGCCAGCAAAAGCGATCGGGAAAAGCTGAACCGCATGCTGGAGGAGATGTTTGAAGAGTCGGATCATTGGTTAAACAATATTTAAATTCAATCTGTTAACGGCTAAGGAATATTTTTAGGAATATTTTGTTGTCATTTTTGTTGTTGATGGTACTCTTATCATTATCATCAATAACAGAGTGCGAGTTATGTCCCTTATCTCTAAAGAAGAAGCATTGCTGGAACTTGAACCCTATTTCCCTCTGTTGCGAAAAGCTGTACATGCTGCATGGAACTCTTGGGTTACGGGTCCAATAGCACCTCGCATGCAGCACAAGCGCGTCCGTGCAAATCTCGTATGGAATGATTATTTTTTCGAGATGATAAAAGAACTTTCAACAGGTGAACACAAAGGCATTAGGTTTGCAAAAATACCTTATAATCAAGGGTTTGCAGTTAATGACAGATTCTTCATTAAGTTTAAAAAGGCAGACTCCAACTTCCTTTCCTCCAACCTTCAGACTCAATCAGCTATGAAATATCATGACCCAGAGATTGATATGTTTGGCGGAGAAGTTCGCTTAGAGTTGCTGTATGTTTTAGACGATGATGGGATCAACATTGACAAAATTGCAATTGTTCAAAGAAAAGACAAATTTGTCGCTTGGGCAATAGATATTGAAGGCGATAATGTTGCTGAAATTCCTCATACATTTGAACCAAGCACAACCGAGACAGCTAAAACTGTCGCGAAAAAAGTTATCAAACCTCGCAAACATGCAAAAGAAAACGTGGTAAACAAAGATGGCACAAATTCCTGAATCTCTCTCTTTGATTAGAAATGAGATGATCGAGCTTCGCCGCAGAATGCTTGGAATCAGCCAAAAAGTTTTATCAGAAAAAGTGGGAATGTCCCAAGGAACCCTTTCGAAGATAGAACAGGGACTTAAAGCTGTAACACCAGAACAAGCTCAGAAACTTTCTGAGGCATTATCATGCCCACTAAGTTTTTTTACGATGTCAGAACGCTTATACGGTGGGCCAATCAGCGCGGCTCCAATGTATAGAAAAAAAGCATCTGTGGGTATAAAGGTTTTAGATCGCCTCATAGCAGAGATTAATGTACGAATAGCTCACATTAGAAAACTTCTTCAGTTCGTTGATTTTGAACCAGAGTTTGAATTACCTTCATATGATCCTGACGACTACAACGGTGATGCGACTGAAATTGCAAGAAATACGCGAAAAAGTTGGTATATGCCCGCAGGTCCGGTGAAAAACTTGATCGAGGTTCTTGAAAGAGCTGGATGCTTAATAATCGAGTGTGACATGGATGACACTGGCTTATCTGGGGTTAGCTACAACCTTCCAGGATTACCACCGATTATTTTCATCAACAGAAATCAGCCCCTTGACAGATATCGTTTTACACTAGCGCACGAGCTTGGCCATTTAGTCATGCATAAATCGCCCAATCCAAACATGGAGAGCGAAGCTGATGCTTTCGCAGCAGAATTTTTAATGCCTGCACGTGACATATCTCCCTATCTTCGTGATATGAGCATTGAAAAAGCTGCAACCTTGAAGCCTTACTGGAGAACCTCAATGGCCTCCGTAATTTTCAGAGCCAAAACTTTAGGATATTTAAATCAGGGACAAAATGAATATATCTGGCGTCAGATGTCTGCACGCGGATACAGACTCAATGAACCAGTACAATTATCTCCTGATAATGAAAAGCCAACATTGTTAAAAGAGATATTTGAACACGTCAAACAAGAGCTTGATTATGACGAAAGCGAATTATCGCAAGTATTCTCAATACATTATGATGAAATAGAACAACTTTACCCTATTAACAAAAAAACTGGCTTAAGATTAGTTAAATAGAACCAACCCGGCCACCGCGCCGGGTTTACTTTGATTATTTTTCCGGCATGTTAAGCATTTGACGCAATTTTTTATTAACTTCTTTCTTCCGTCGAGTAAACGCCTCCTCAGCATCAGCCTTTCGTTCCTTGTCTCTTAGCTTGGTCGGCTCAACTTCCACTGCTAACAAAGCAGCCTGACAATCTTCTTTCGTAAACAGATAGGGTGATTTTGGCCTGTCGCTTACCCGGTAGGCTTTGAGCCTGCCTTCAAGAACCCATTTAGTCACTGTGGCCGTCGAGATACCCAGCAATTCAGCAACTTCCTTTCTCGTCATTGTAAGTCTATCCATATCATTCAACCTAAATCACGCCCTACGATTAAGCCTTATTGACTCAAAACGTTATACCCCTTTAGATTTCCATGTTTTTATCTCAAACAAAACAGCGCAATCTCCTTCGTCATTCCAAACTGCAGAATTTACCCCCCAAAAAAGAGTAAACCTTTTCCCACCCTTGTTTCTGTCCGGTATTATATTTTTACCTGGCCGCGTATATAAAATAATTTCATCACCTTTTTTAGCATCATAAGAAGGCATCCAATAAGAATGCCTTAGCTTTGACGAAATATAACCATCATCTGTATAAGTTGTGTCCTGGAGCAGGTAATATTGCAATTTGCAATCTTCAATCACGTCCAAAACCACAAACTCTTCTTTCGCATCCCCATGATTATGGATACTTCTTATGCTTACTTTCATATTAACACCTCGCTTTTTAATCAATCTTAGAGAGGTATTAGCTCTGAAACAACAAGGTTTTACGTGACTGTGGTCACGACTAGGTAGTTTTATTAGCTGGAAACTTCTTATAAAGAGTGCATACCGCTACATCATAAATAATTGCCACCTGCTTCCTGTTCATGCCATTCGCAATCAGTCGGCCCGCCTGGTCCCATTGTTCTTGAGTAAGCTTCGGACGCCTGCCGCCTATCCGCCCTTTCTCCCGAGCTGCAGCCAGGCCTGCCCGGGTGCGCTCAACAATCAACTCTCTTTCCATTTCCGCCAGTGCTGACATGATGTGAAATATAAAACGCCCCATTGGGCTGGAAGTGTCGATGCTGTCAGTAAGGCTCTTGAAGTGAATGCCACGTTGTCGGAGTTCGTCCACCAGCAATACCAGGTTCCTCATGCTTCGCCCGAGGCGATCCAGCTTCCAAACAACCAGCGTATCCCCCTCCTTCAGCGTTCGCAGAAGCTTTTTAAGCGCTGGCCGGTTCGCTACCGTCCCGCTCATTTTTTCCTCAAAAACCTGTTCACATCCTGCGCGTTCGAGAGCTTGCCGCTGAAGATCAGTATTTTGGTCATTTGTTGACACCCTTACATAGCCAATTTGCATATTTTTCACCCAATAAATTCTGCAAAAAAATCAGGTGAAGTTATCGGCCAGGCCGCTCAAGAGCAATCTATAAAACGTCGGTTTAGGAAGCTTGGCTACTCAGGATTCAAATAATGTCATTGTCAGTGGATTCATGGTGAATGGGGAATCTTTGTTTGCATCGGCTGCTATCCGTATCCCTGCAGCGGCAAGTGATACATCATCCGGGGTAGCAATTGGAGGGTTCGGGGCTATTGAAGCAGGTACTGACACAGCCTCATTCGAAGCAATGTCCAACATCAACATTGTCAGTTGGTACGGAATCGGCTTCTGTACTGCATACAACAAGCCAGTAAATGGCGTGGTTGCCGGGAAACCTGCGGTGTTCATAAACACTCGTAACGGGACGATAAACGCGAAGGGTGCAGTTCAGGCGAACGGCGTTACTCTAACGTCAGACTGGAACGCGAAAGAGGAAGTGAACATTATCGAGCCTGCGGAGGCTCTGGAAAAGATAGCCGCGCTTGATGGTTACACGTTCCGCTATAAGAATGCAGATTCAAAGAGATTAACCGCTGGCGCGCTTGCGCAAGATCTCGATTTAGTGATTCCCGACCTGGTTATTCATGATGAAGCAACAGATTATCTTGTTGCCGATTATATGGGGCTGATCGGCTATCTGATTGCTGCTGTAAAAGGGTTGAAACTCCAAATCGACGAAATGAGCAGTGGAGAAAATTTAAACAATAGCAAAGGGTGAAATGCAGAAGAGGAACCGGCCTAGCATATCGGATCGTGAAATATTTTAAAGGTCGGTTTAGGAAGTAGTGCGACAAAGGATGTCGGAACTGCGGCAGGGAATGTTATGCAGGTGGGAGCTTTTGGGGTTGGTGCTGTTCTCCAAAATAAGCCCACAGATGCCAGTTCATCCTTCATCAGTGATGCTGATGGCAATACTCTGTGGGCTCCTACGAATGGCTGTGGGTTTCAGAGTTCCTACACCGGGCAGCGAATTGCGCAGCTGTGGATTACTTACGGTAGTGCGGTATTCAGCCGTTTTCTAACAACCACTGACCCTCAAACACCAAAATCATCAGTGCCGTGGGCGCAGCTGCAGTCTGCAGGTACATCGGACATAAATTTCAAGAAGGTTACTGGAGAACTTAATTTAGAAGTGTCTCTGGCCAACATCGTGGCAATGGATTTTAAGACCTTCTACTACCTTGCTGATGAAGAGAAAACGATACGCCGAGGTGTTGTTGCTCAGGAACTGGAAAAGATAGATCCGCAATATGTTCACTCGGCTGAGGAGTCGGGGAAAATGACCCTAGACCTCAATCCTCTGGTGCTCGATGCGCTGGCGGCAATCAAAGAGCTGGCAATCCGCGTCAGCGCATTAGAGGGCGACGCTAAATCTCCGGCTTCTGGCTCATCCGCTGGTTAAACAGTGAATCTGCGGGCATATCCAAGCGAACATCGATCCAGCTGTTCGCCGGTACGTCCATCGGTTCACCTTTGGTTTTGATGATTTCACCTTCATCGCTCAACATGTATTTGTGCTTAAACAGGCGGATTGTCAGCTCGCCGTTGTCGGTTTGCACTGCCTCAACCACGCCCAGTTCTCCCATGCCGCCTGGGTCCATTGGCGGCAGTATCTGCCATCCCTCAGAAGCCAGGCCTGCCGAACCGGCGAGCACGTAAACACCGACGTCGAGACGAAAAAGAGTTATTCCCTCCGCCTCAGAGTTCGCCGTTCCACAGCCACACCAGGAGAAACCATCCTCTGCAACATCAGCGCGTTCCGTTTCTTCCCGGCTTTTGACAATACGGGCCACTGGTGATGCTGCTTTAAGCGTACCATCGGAGGATTTTGTTGTATTAGCAGTTGTATATAATTCTGCTGCAGCCCAGGCGTTAGGGTTCGTAGAGTTTCGACATCGGATGATAGCTCTTGGTGACGCGGCGTATGCGTTCAAAATAAACTGACCGCCGACTGCCCCGCCACCTTTAATATTTAATCCGACCTGCCACTGACCCGGGAATACTCCTCCGCCGGAAGAATTCCAGTAACCGAAACCGGTTGTTTCATTGCCTCCCAGCGGAACCACTGTACTCGCACCATCAAGCGTAATACCCAGCCCGAAAGCACCAACTCCCATCACATCATTGCTGCCTGCACCTACACTCCTGGTCGCACTGTCTCCTAAACCGACCTTTAAAATATTTCACGATCCGATATGCTA
>OLGE01003061.1_pt1 | contig 13813 bp, 14 predicted proteins | sample 1605151 | NCBI WGS metagenome assembly OLGE01 (sample SAMEA3888912, study PRJEB22519) | human gut metagenome | biome: human gut; feature: human-associated habitat; material: faeces | place: Denmark | collected 2010
GCAGATGCTAAGCCAAAAGCGCAGATAATACTTTGTGTATTATCGAGCATTTTGGGGGGGCGCAGATGCCGTGCCGCAGCCGCCGGAACGCCGCTTATGCCGTAAGGCGGGAATTGTGCGGTGTTGCCATAAGGGGGAATAGCCATGCTGGAAGAGGCATTTGATCTTTTGTATACCAAATTCAAGATCCAGTTTTACAGGCGCATCTTAAACCGATTTGAAAGCCGCGAGGCCACCCTGACCACGGTGGAAACCTTTTGCGTGGAATGTATTCTGGCGCTGGGAGAACCAACCATCGCCGAATTCAGCAATTTTATCGGCATTTCCACCCCCAATGCCGCCTATAAGGTGGCAAGCCTTGTGCGCAAGGGCTATGTGGAAAAAATTCAATCGGAAACCGACCGCCGTGAATATCATTTGCGCCCCACCATTCGGGCCCACAGCTATTACAATATCAGCCGCGAATACCGCCATTCGGTGATGAAGCGCATTCGAGAGCGCTTTACCCCCGAGGAATGCGCCGAATTTTCGCGTATGCTGGATATCATAGCGCGTGAGCTGATGCCCGAGCTGCAGCTGCCCGCAGAAAAGGCAGCCCAAAAGGCCCGCACGGCAAAGCAGTAAAAACAAAAAACCGCCCCGAAGGCTGAAGCTTTCGGGGCGGTTTGGCTTTTCTATAGATCACAATTTCCACACGCTGCGGGCCGAGGTGGATACCGCGGCGGCACCGGCGTTCATGGCGGAAAGCACATCCTGCTTGGTGCGGATAAGCCCGCCTGCGATCAGCGGGGTTTGGGTTTTCTGGCTGATCTCGGTGATGATGGGCGGCATGATGCCGGGCAAAACCTCGATGAAATCGGGCTGGCACAGGCTTTGCTGGCTGAACAGGGTGTCAAGGGAAAGGCTGTCCAGCACAAAGGCGCGCTGAATGGTGAGCAGGCCCAGCGTGTGGGCATGGCGGATCAGGTTGGGGTGGGTGGAAATGATGCCGTCCGGCCCGCAGGCAGCCACCAGCGCATCCACCGCAATGGTGCGGCTGCTGAGCCCCTCGACCAGATCGATGTGAACGATGGCGCGCTTGCCCGCCGCATGGATGCGCGCAACGATATCGCGAACATTGAGCAGGGTGGAGGAGAGCAGAAAAATGGTTTCGCGCTCACTTTCCAGCGCGGCAGCCAGGGATTCTTCGTTTTTAACGGCGGCAATGATGGGATCGTCCATCAGGGCATCGGTGAGCGGGTGCATACGGCGGTTCCTCCTTTATAAAATGGCGCGGCGGCAGATGTTTTATGAAAGTATTATAGCATAGGAGGAAAAGGGTTTCCAGTGAAAAACAAAGGGAAGGTGTGGCATAGCTGTTTTTATGCGTATGGCAATGGGATTCTTGATTTTTGCATAGCAGATTGTTTAATGTGCATGAAATCGCAAATCTCCTGCGTAAAGCACAAAAAATCAAAAGCCGCCCGTGCTGCTTTGCACCGGCGGCGAAAGGAAAATGAGAGATCATAGCATGAAAAAATTAGGGCTGCTGCTTTTTTCGGCAGCGATGGCTGTGTCGCTGGCTGCCTGCGGTGAAAGCATCACCGGCGCGGCGATGGATCTGCCTGAAACGATGGATGTATATGATTTTTCACGATATTCATTTTAGCATAGGGGATTTACCGTGTAAATCGCAAAGCAGTGCCAAGTTAGGAAATTTGTGTGCCAGCGTGAATAAAGTATAGTGTTTTGCAATTTTGCGAATTGTAAAAGATTTAGATATATAATATAATGTTACCAGATAGAAACAAAATGCATATTAGTAGATAAAGATTATTATGCATACAGTTTTTTTAACAGAAGATGCCGATAGTTTGACAATAATAAAAAGATTTTTATTTAGAGTGATAATATGTAATTGGCATTATGTTGGATAAGCGTATATTGTGTTATAGCGGTTATCAAAAATAAAGATGTTATAGAGCGTGGAGTAATAGTACAGTTCATGGCTTGAATGAATTGTTGTATACATATATTTGTTATGAAAGAGATAGAGAATTTATTGTAAAGGAGATAGGTATGAAGAAACTATGTATAGGCGTTGTTGGGGTATTAGTATTTTTAACCTGTTCTTGTGCAAATAATAGCACTATAAATGAAGAACAGGTTGCAAAAAGTTCTGAAAAAACATTAGTTATTCAAAGTGAAGAAATAAATCAAGAGAATACTGCAGCGGAGGTTTTTTTTGTAAATTGGGAACAAACAGTTGAAGAATTTGAAATGTCTAATTCTTCAGGCATAATAAAAAATATATTAGATTTGGCGTGGCTTGCACCAAGAAATGGATTAAATATTGAGGAAATTTCTGGAAATGCGACAGAAAAAAATAATGCATACATTTTAGAAAGTAATACAGTTGTAAATGACGAAGAGAAAAGGAATGAAAATTATACGGATAATATTTGGTTGCGAATTGTCCGATATCCTGTTGAGAAAGACGTAGGGACAAGCGTTTTGGAATATAAAGATATTCTGATTTATGCAGAAGGTGAAGATGCGTATATAGCGATGCAGTCTTTAGAAAATACTGAATTATGGACATTATGGAAGATTCCTACATATGGAGATTGGCTATATAAGGAAATTGCACTTTTTATGCGAATAAGGACAGGCTTATAATGTGAGAGTTTTGTTTACAAATTGCCATTTGTGTTCTTTTTAATTATTAGATTTGCGCAAATCTAATAAAAATTAGGAGGAATACAAAATGGCAAAAGTAGCATTAGCATTAACTAAAGTAACATGTGCGGATGGAACAACAGATTATAACGTTGGTCTTAATCCGAACACAAATGCAGATGACAAGGTTCAGGCATTTGTCGATGCATTTAAGAGCGTAGGAAATACTGCAAGCAGTACATGTCATGGCTACACCCAGTATGATCTGCGCTTTTTGCTTAGCAGCTTGCACTTCTCGCTCGCTGCATCGGCACTTAGAATGATGCGGTATTGCCTTGAAAATCAAAACGCTGCCCGGTATCCATAACCGGGAAGCTGGGAAAGGAAGAACACCATGAAATTGAAAAAGGCATTGGCCATCGGCATGGCCATTTTTATGACTGCTGCCAGTATGGCAGGATGCGGAAAAAATCGGTTTTGAATAGGAAAAGACACTGATTCGGCAAAAAAGGCCACACAACCGACTTTATTGTCAGCTGTGTGGCCTTTTCATTGGCATTGCGGAGAGCGTTGTTCAGAAATATCACTGCTTTCAAAGGAAAAGCAGATCACTTTCCGAAACGATTTGCGCGGCTGCCTTAAAGATCGCGGGTGGCGACAATGTCTGAGCCGGTGCCGCAGATGTCTTTTACGATCACCTGGCCGGTTTTAACGGGGCTGGTGACCACCACGCTGTCCAGCACCTTCATCACATCCATCATCATGCCCTTGGGCACGGGAAGGGTGGTTTTTACGGCGCAGCGGGGGTGCAGGCCGCCCTCGGCGCGCACCGTGCTGGTGACGATGCGGGTGGGGTTGGTGAGCTCCTCTTTGCCGTAGGCGATGCCGTTGGGGCAGCCGTTGCCGGTTACCGCATAATCATTCTGTTCGTCCACCTGCAGGTGGCAGCCTTTGGGGCAGCAGATGCAAATTACTTCTTTCATGGTGCGTTAGGCCTCCTCTACAGAAACGGTCAGGGTGTCGCCGGCAACTTTGTCCAGCAGAACACGGGGCATGGCGATGTGTTCCATTTCACCGGGAGCCATGCGCTCACGCTTGTAGCTGGCCAGAACCTGGTCGCCGCAGGTGACCTTGATGGCGCTTACACCGATGTTGCGGCGCACACGGAAGGAGATGCTGACGGCTTTTTCCACATTTTCCACACGGATGCGCTGGGGCACGGTGTAGCCCACATCGGCGCCGGTTTGCAGGGTGAGCACCTTGCCGGGCTTGGTTTCGCCGTGTTTGACGTAGGCGGCGGCGGATTCACCGGCGCGCTCGCTTTCGGCGGAAACAAAGTCCACCAGATCATGCACCTGCAGCACATTGCCGCAGGCAAACACGCCGGGAATGCTGGTTTCCATGTTTTCGTAAACCACAGCGCCCTTGGTGTGGGGGTCCATCTCGATGCCTGCCTGACGGGTGAGCTCGTTTTCGGGGATCAGGCCCACGCTGAGCAGAATGCAGTCGCAGTCAAACTCCATCTCGGTGCCGGGGATCGGCTTACGGTCGGGGCCAACTTTGGCCACAATGGCCTTTTCCACGCGGTTTTTGCCCTGAATGTCCACGATGGTGTGCGACAGGTACAGGGGAATATCAAAGTCGTTCAGGCACTGCACGATGTTGCGGGTAAGGCCGCCCGAATAGGGCATCACTTCCACGCAGGCCAGCACCTTGGCACCCTCCAGAGTCATGCGGCGGGCCATGATAAGGCCAATGTCACCGCTGCCCAGGATCAGCACGCGCTTGCCCACCAGATAGCCTTCCATGTTGGCATAGCGCTGTGCGGCACCGGCGGTGTAGATGCCGGCAGGGCGGGTGCCGGGAATACCGATGGCACCGCGGGTGCGCTCACGGCAGCCCATGCCCAGAATGATGCTTTTTGCCCCGAGCACCTGATAGCCGCGCTCTTTGCTGACGCAGCACACTTTTTTGTCGGGCGTGACATCCAGAACCATGGTGTCGAGCCATACCTTTACGCCGGTGTCGGCCAGCATGGCCTCAAATTTACCGGCATATTCGGGGCCGGTGAGCTGTTCGTTGAAGCGGTGCAGGCCAAAGCCGTTGTGAATGCACTGGTTCAGAATACCGCCCAGCTCTTTGTCACGCTCAATGATCAGAATATCCCGCAGGCCGGATTCCCAGGCCTTGCAGGCCGCAGCCAGACCGGCGGGGCCGCCGCCGACAATGATCAGATCAATCATGGTTTTTCCCTCCGATCTTCGTTTCCTGCACCAGAACATTGGTGCCTGCTTTATCCTGCAGCACTTCCATGGGGCTGATGCCCAGCTCACGGCTGAGCAGCTCCAGCACGCGGGGGCCGCAGAAGCCGCCCTGGCAGCGGCCCATACCGGCATTGCAGCGGCGCTTTACGCCGTCAATGGTGGTGGCGGGCACTTCGCTGTGGATGGCGTGCAGGATCTCGGCCTCGGTGATGGTTTCGCAGCGGCAGATCACGCGGCCGTATGCGGGGTTTTCGGCAATGAGCAGGGCCTTTTCTTCGGGCGAAAGCTCTTTGAAGCGAATGTGACGGCGGCCGTCTTTATAATTGGTCTTTTCTGCGCCCAGAATATCCTTGGAGGCCAGGATCTTTACGGCCTCGCGGGCAATGGCGGGGGCGCTGGAAAGGCCGGGGCTCTTCATGCCGGCCAGATCGATCAGGCCGGGCACATCGGCGGCTTCCTCAATCACAAAGTCATCCACGTCCACATTGGCGCGCACACCGGCAAAGTTGCGGATGCTCTCGCCAAAATTGATATCGGGAATGCTGCGCTGTGCGGTGGTTTTAACAAACTCAAGGCCCTTGGAGGTGCAGGAGGTGTCGTCACCCTCCACACGAACGGCATCGGGGCCGACGATCAGGTTGCCGTGTACGGTGGGGCTGACCAGAACGCCCTTGCCCAGCTCGTTGGGGCACTGGAAGATCACATGGTTGGCGCGGGTGCCCTCGCTCTTATCCAGCAGGTAATACTCGCCGCGGGTGGGGTGAATGTGGAAGCGGGGAGTGCCCAGCATGGCGTGAATGGCCTCGGCCTTGATGCCGGCGGCGTTGACCACATACTTGGCCTGCACGGTGCCGGTGGCGGTTTCCAGCTCAAAGCCGCCGTCGATCTTTTTCATGCTCTTGACGGCGCTGCTGCGGCGCAGTTCCACGCCGTTGCGCACGGCCACTTCGATCATGGCCAGGGCGTATTCCCAGGGGCTCACGATGGCAGCGCTGGGGGCGTAAAGCGCACCCTTTACGGTGTCGATCACATGGGGCTCAATGGCCTTGACTTCGTCGGCCGTGAGCAGCTGAATGTCGGGCACGCCGTTGGCAACGCCGTTTTTATACAGCTTTTCAATGTGAGGCACATCGCTGTCCTGCAAAGCAAGCACCAGGCTGCCGCACTGCTTGTAGGGCACATCCAGCTTTGCGCAGATCTCTTTGGCCATAGCCACACCGGTAACATTCAGTTCGGCCATGCGAGTGCCGGGCTCGGGGTCATATCCGGCATGGAGAATGGCGCTGTTGGCCTTGGTGGTGCAATCGGCAACATCGTTTTCCGCCTCGAGAACTACGGTTTTGGCTTCGTAGTGAGACAGAGCATAGGCGGTTGCGGCGCCGATCACACCGCAGCCAATGATGGCAATATCGTACATCTAATTCCTCCTTCTTCGTAAGGCGGCACCGGGCAGGCCATGCGTTTAAGCATAAAACGCGGGATGCCGCCCCCTTGGGCATGGCGCTGCGTTTGCGTTTTGTGCAACAAAAAAAGAGCACAGCAAACACAGCTTAGTGCTGATGTCTGTTTCGCTCTTCCTCTGAAACAATCAACCTATTGAGGATATTATACCCCCGCAGGGAAGAAAAAACAAGACAACAGGCAAAAACCGGTAAACTGCCGATTTTTACAGCCAAGAATCGGCAGTTTGAACATACGAACGGTGACAAAACCCGGGCGCTGTGATTATTTGGGAAAAAACGGACAAGGCCCCCGTTACAGCATATGCGAAAGGATCTCGCGGATATCCCGGTAGGTTTCGGTGGGGTGTACGCCGAACTTTTCAATGTCGGCGGGCACGCCCTCGCCCGAAAGAACAAAGGCGGTGTCGATGCCGGCGTTTACGCCGCAGGCAATGTCGGTGTAAATGCGGTCACCCACCAGAACGGTCTCTTCGGGGGTGCAGCCGTATTTTTCCATGCTGAGCAGCGCCATGTCCGGCTCGGGCTTGCCGATGAAGTGGGGCTCTTTGCCGGTGGCCCGGGAAAGCATCTGGCACACGCTGCCGCAGTCCGGCACAGAGCCATAGCTGGTGGGGCACACCCAGTCAGGGTTGGTGGCAATCCAGTCTACGCCGCGGCCCAGCAGAATGCAGGAATCCTCCAGCTTTTGAAAGGTGAGCTCGGTGTCAAAGCCGCTTACCAGAAGGTCGATATCGTCCTCCAGGTGATCTGTGATGGTAAAGCCCGCCTCGGCCAGCTGCTGGCGGAAGGTGCGGGTGCCGGAGGCATAGATTTTGGCGTTCTGTTTGCCGTGGGCGCGCAGATACCAGATGGTGGCATCCACCGAGGTGAGGAAATCCTCTTTGGTGGTGAAGTCGATGCCCATGCCCAGAAGCCGCTGTACATAGGCATCCACGCTGCGTGAGGAATTGTTGGTGACAAACAGATAGCGCCCGCCGCTGGCCTTGACCTGTTTTAAAAAGTCGATGGTGCCGTCAAACAGGTGATCGCCCAGATAAATGGTGCCGTCCATATCCAGCAGGAACAGTTTTTTCTTTTTTAAGTCGAACATAAGTACACTCCGTAAAAAGAATAAAACAAGAGGGACCAGCAGCGCTGATCCCTCTTGCATGGGTGCATAGATGAATGATGTTCGGTTACGATCAGGCCGCGCCGTAGATCAGATCCGGCACGCAGGTGATCAGCACCGGGCAGAAGGTAAGGATCATCAAAACGATGAACAACGACACAATGAACGGCCAGACTTCTTTGAGGAAGTCGCTGATGGGGCACTTGGTGATGCCGCAGGTGGTGAACATCATGGAACCGAAGGGAGGCGTGATGCCGCCGATCATAATATTCACGATGGCAACCAGACCAAAGTGATAGTCGTTGATGCCCAGCGTGCGCGCCACAGGCAGCAGCAGCGGGGTGATGATCATCAGGGCAGCGCCGCCTTCCAGGAACATACCCATGACCAGCAGCACAAGGTTGCACAGCATCAGGAATACATACTTGTTGGCGGTGAAGCCCAGAATGGCCGAGGCCACGATCTTGGGCAGGTTGATCCAGCTCATGTAGTTGCCGAAGGTGTTGGCGGCAACCATGATCAGAACCACGCTGGATGTGCCGGAGATGCTGTCCAGCAAAATGGGGATCAGGTGCTCTTTCAGCGACAGCTTTTTGTACACGAACTTACCGATGATAACGCAGTACAGCACGGCGAAGGCACCGCCCTCGGAGGGGGTGAACATGCCGAAGCGGATACCCAGAATGATGCCAAGGGGGAAGAACAGGCCCCAGAACGAGGTGATGGCCTGCTTGAGCAGCTCCATCGGGCGGGGGAATTTGTCGCGGCTGGTGGGGTAGTTGCGCTTTTTGGCAATGATGGCCACCGTGATCATCATGGAAACAGCCATCATAATGCCGGGCACATAACCGGCGGCGAACACACGGCCCAGAGAAGCCTGTGCGATCAGGCAGAACACGATCAGGTTGACTCCGGGAGGGATAACGGGGGTAGCAGCCGAGGAGGCAGCGGTGATGGCAGCGCTGAATGCCTTGGAGTAACCGCGCTTTTCCATTTCGGGAACCAGCATTTTGGACTGCATGGCGCAGTCAGCGTTGGCGGAGCCGGAGCAGCCGCCCATCAGCATGCTGAGCAGCACGTTCACCTGTGCCAGACCGCCCCGCATGTGGCCGGTAAGGCACTCGGCAAAGTCCATCATCTTATCGCTGATGCCGCCGTAGTTCATAACCGAACCGGACATGATAAAGAACGGGATGGCCAGCATGGAGAAGGACTGCGTGGAGTTCATCACCTTTTGCAGGATCAGCCAGGCCTCGCTGGTGCTGTCTACAAAGAAGAAGTAATAGAAGGTTGCGCCAAACAGAGAATATACGATGGGCAAACCCAGAAAATACAAAATAAATACCAGCAGGATAGGGGTGATAGCAGCAAAAGAAAGCGTCATTCTTTGTTACCCCCTTCTGTGGATTTTTTGGCGCCGATGTGGAACACATCACGGCAGATAAAGTAAATGGAATACAGCGTGGAAAGGCCGAAACCAATGGGAACGGCGATGCCCGTCCACCATTTGGGCAGGCGGAGAAGCTCAGTGAGCACAATCTTGACCTTGCCGCTGTTGGAGAAGATCAGGTGATAGACATACTGGCTGCTGATGACCGTCAGCATGATCAGGATGATCAGCTCAACAAACTGCATTATGACCTGGACGATGCGCTGTGCTTTGCCGTGGATCATGTTGATCACGATATCCACACCCAGATGTGCGTGCTTGCGGTGCGCATAGGCGCTGCCGATAAACACGGTCCACACGAACAGGCTGGTAACGATCTCCTCGCACCACTGCAGGGGGTGGTTGGCAAAATAACGCATGATCACGTTGGCGTTGACCAAAACCACACAGATGGAAAGGGTAACGCCGGTGATGATGGCATCCAGATTGGTCACGATCGATTTGAGGGTGATTTTATGTTTCATACTCTTTTTCCAATCCGAATTTCAGAATGCAAGATGAGGCTGCTTTTCGCAGAAAACCGCGAGAAACAGAGCGGGTAAAGGGGCTTGAAAGGGGTTGCCCGGCCTTGCGGGCAACCCCCGGTTTCAAGCAGATGATTCAGGGCGATACCGCATCATTCTAAGTGCCGATACGGCGAGAATTGTGCGGGATTGCCTTAGTTTGCTGTGAAAAAGGATCAGGCCTTGCTGGCGCGGTAATCCTTGATCAAAGTGACCAGCTCCTGATGCAGGTCGGGGTTGACGCCCTCGTACTCTTCCACGATCCAGTCGTAAACGGGTGCGCAAGCCTCGGTGAAGGCATCCAGGTCAACTTCGTTCCAGGTAACGCCGTTTTCAGCGAGCATTGCCTTCTGGTTGGCTTCGTCCTCAGCGCAGGAGGTCTGCTCCCACTTGCCGCACTCAACAGCAGCTTCGTCCAGAATGGTACGGTACTTCTCGGGGATGGACTGGTAAACGTCCTCGCCCATGAACAGCCAACGGGTAGCGATGAGGTGGTTGGTCAGAGCGACCTTCTTGACCAGCTCGTAGGGAGCGCCGGCACCGGCCAGAGTGGAGGTGGAGCCTTCAAAGCCTTCCACAACACCTGCGCTGATAGCGGACAGGCACTCGGTGAAGCTCATGGGAGTAGCGATAGCGCCCATGGCTTCCAGAGTCTTGGTGTACAGAGCGCTGGAGGTAGCGCGCAGCTTAACGCCATTCAGGTCAGAGGGCTCGGTGATGTCACGGTTGGTGACCAGGCTGCGGAAACCGAAGGAGTAGTGGGTATCCAGAATGTGGATGTTCTCCTCGGCCAGGCGTGCCTTAATGTCCTGCACGGGCTCGGAATCCATCAGGAAGTTGTACTCGTCATCGGTGCTGTACAGCATGGGGCCAACCAGAACGGCGCAGTCGCCAACATAGTCGGCAAACAGGTCGGGCTGCTCCAGGCCGATCCAGTTGGAACCGTGGACGGCCTGAGTAACAGAGTCGCCGTAGCAGTCCAGCTCGTTCTGGCCGTAGTAAGTAACGGTGATGTGGCCCTCAGAGCGCTCGTTCACCATCTCAGCGAACTTTTCGCTGGCCTTGTAGTTCCATTCAGTGGGCTGGAACACGTTGGAGAACTTCAGATCGATGTGGAAATCGTCTGCGTCTGCTGCCGATGCTGCGGGAGTAGAGCCTGCAGAGGCTGCAGGGGCTGCAGAGCTGGCAGCGGAGCCGCCGCAAGCGGTGAGGCTGAGTGCCATAGAGGATGCCAACAAGAGTGCAAGTGCTTTTCTCATGTGTAATCGTCTCCTTCTGACTTTTCATAGGTGATTGCGAATTGCCATTGCTAAAATGACTCGTTGCTCAAAATGAACAAGAAAACGGGTCCTTTTGATTGGATTGTAGTATGATTTGACGGGTATGTCAAGAAAAATTTACAGTAATTTTAAAATCGGCATACATTTTTTACACATTTTGCCGGATGGCGCAGGGGCGAAAAGGGCGGAAGCAAGGCCGAATTTTGCATTTTTTGGGAAAAGTTTTTTGCAGGCGAAAATTTTTTTGCCCAAGGGGGCTGTATTGCATTCCGGCCATGGTTCGGTTAGAATGGTTTTGCCGGGATTTTCCGGGCTTCTATTTATACTTTTATTATAAATAAAAGATAGTCAAAAAAATAACAGGTTGGCCGCGGCGATCTGCCCGGCCCATAGCAGGAGGGGCTTTAATGGCAAGAAAACCCGTATTCACCGTTCGTATGCAGCACACCGAGGAAACGCTCACATCGCTGGCGCGTATGCAGTATGCACTGTTTTGCGGCGCAAACCGTGCGGCGCGCACTGTGATCAGTCTGGCGCTGCTGCTTTTGGGCATTCGTTATATGGACCAGTGGTGGGGAATGCTGGTGATCGCCTACGGCGGATTTTTGCTGGTGAGCGCCCGGCAGGCCGCCACACGCCCCGCGCGCAAGATGATCGAGCAGATGAAAAGCGGCGGCGTGAAGCTGCCGGCCTCCACCTATTCGTTTTACCGTGCGGGCATGGCCGTTACGCCGCTGGACCCGGAGCATCCTGCCGAGGCGCCGATCTACGATGTGGACGAGGGCGAGGATTACGGCAGCAGGACCCAGGGCGTGCCGCTGGGGGAGAACGACCAGTTTTTGCCCTACAGCAAGGTGTATCGCCTGGGGGAGGACGGAAAGTATTTTTATATTTTCCGTGACCAGTACGGCGGATTTGTGGTGCCGCGAGAGGCGCTGGGCAGCCGCGACAGGGAATTCCGCGATTTCATTGAGCAGCACTGTGACCAGACCTTCCGCAGCGGCTCCAGCCCGCTGCTGCGCGTGATGGCGGCTTCGCGCCTTTGGAATATGCGCAAAAAACGCCTGTGACAGTAGTATCCGGAAAATACGGCAGCAGCCTATTGGCTACTTCAACAAACAAAAATCCATTTTCTTGTGCGAATCGGATAAAAACCGGGAATCGCTTGCTTTTTTGTCGGCAATGGGATAAGCTAAAGAAAATCGGATCATGTTTGTGAGAGTATGAGTAAAACAAACAGGACCTCCACCAAGGGGGTTTTGTTTGTTTTTTTGTTTTTACAGGGCTTGTACGGAAAATGCCCCGGGAAGGTGTGCCGTTATGCTGCAGTGTCTGGCTTACCTGCGCGAACTGAATATGGCCTCGATCATGGTGCGGCTGCTGTGCGCCATGGCCTTTGGGGGCGCAGTGGGCATCGAGCGGGGCCGCAAGCGCCGCCCGGCCGGGTTCCGCACCTATATGCTGGTGTGCCTGGGCGCGGCGCTCACCATGCTGCTGAGCCAGTACATGGTGTATATGCAATCCGGCCCGTGGGCGGTGCAGATCCATGACCTTGGGCTGAAAAACGATGTTGCCCGTTTTGGCGCGCAGGTGGTCAACGGCATTGGCTTTCTGGGCGCGGGCACGATTCTGGTCACCGGGCATCAGGAGGTGAAGGGCCTTACCACGGCGGCGGGCCTGTGGGCAAGCGCCTGCGCGGGCCTTGCCATCGGTGCGGGCTTTTACGAGGGCACAGTGATGTGCTTTGCACTGGTGTTTATCTGCATTCACATATTTCCGGTGCTTGTGGAGCGCCTGCTGGCCCATACGCGCAACATGAATATCTATGTGGAACTGGAATCCATCAACAACATCGGCGCGCTGACCCATTTGCTGCACGAACAGGAAATTCAAATTTACGATGTGGAGCCGGACACAGGCTCGGCAAAAAGCATGCGGATGCCCAACGCCACCATTTCACTGCGGCTGCCCAAGGGCATGGCTCACGAGATCGTGCTTTCCGGCATTGCCAAGCTGGACTGCATTGTTTCGGTGGATGAGATCTGACAGCCCGGGAGGGAAAGTCCGGAGGGTTCCGGAAAAGGAGAGGAGTTTGGACCATGCTGCATTTTCTGGATCCCTTTCGGGATTTTACGCTGGCCTCGGTGGCGCTGCGTATGCTGCTTACGGTGCTGTGCGGCGGCCTGATCGGCATCGAGCGCGCCTTTAAGCGCCGCAGTGCCGGATTTCGCACACATATTCTGATCTGCCTCGGCGCAGCCATGACCACCATGACCAGCCTGTATCTGGTGCTGGTGATGCACTATTATACGGATCTGGCCCGTTTGGGCGCGCAGGTGATCGCGGGCATCGGCTTTATCGGTGCGGGCACGATCATTGTGACCAAGCGCCACCGGGTGAAAGGGCTTACCACGGCGGCGGGCCTGTGGCTGACGGCTATCATTGGCCTGTGCTGCGGCGCGGGCTTTTATGAGGGGGCCATTATGGCCACGCTGCTGGATCTGATCGCGGAGCTTTGGTTTTCCAAGCTGGAGTATCGGATGCTGGCGGATTCGAGAGAGATCACACTGTATGTGGGCTATCAGGCAAAGGAAAGCCTGGATGCCCTGGTGCGCTATTTCCAGACTGTGAATGTGCGCATTACGGATATGGAGATCACTCGAAACAATGACGAACAAAAAAATCCCTGCGTGGTGCTGACCCTGCAGATGAACCCCACCGTGAGCCTGGACGGCGTGATCCGGGGAATCTATCACCTGCCGGGGATCAGCTCGGTGGAGGAGCTGTAAAAAAGCTGCGGGCTTTGGAAATGCAAAACCGGGCTGACGGCACTTGATAAAGGACATTTTTTCATGATTGATTATCTCTATCTCTGCAAAAGAGGGCGCACTGGCTTGGTGCGCCCTCTTTTGCGCCGAGGAGGGGAGTTCTCTTTGTATTATATAAGGTATTATATATATAATAGGCGCAGGGGGCGCAGAAAGGCGGTTTTGCAGGAATTTTGCAAAAATTTGAAAAAAGTTTAAAAAAGCAGTTGACAAAAGGCGATGGGAGTAGTATTATAAACAAGCTGTCGCACGACAGCGG
>OLGE01003069.1_pt1 | contig 13768 bp, 8 predicted proteins | sample 1605151 | NCBI WGS metagenome assembly OLGE01 (sample SAMEA3888912, study PRJEB22519) | human gut metagenome | biome: human gut; feature: human-associated habitat; material: faeces | place: Denmark | collected 2010
AGAAAACCTTCATGAGTGTCCTGCTGAACGGCCTGATTTGGGAGAATCCGACGTTTGTGCTGATGCTGGGCATGTGCCCGACGCTGGCCATCACCACGTCCGGCATGAACGGCATCGGCATGGGTCTGGCGGTTACGGCTGTGCTGATTTTCTCGAATCTGTTTATCAGCCTGCTGCGCAATGTCATCCCGGACAGCGTGCGCATTCCGGCGTACATCATCATCATCGCGTCCTTCGTGACGATGATTGACATGCTGCTTAAGGCATTCCTGCCGGATTTGTCGGAACCATGTTTTTGGTCGCTCGTGCACTGGATGCGATTTCCGATCCTTGCATGGGGTTGTTGGCCGATCGAACGCGCTCTCGCTGGGGTAAATTTCGTCCGTGGGTACTGTTTGGCGCACTGCCATTCGGGATCGTCTGTGTACTGGCCTATAGCACGCCAGATCTCAGTATGAACGGCAAAATGATCTATGCAGCAATTACTTACACCCTACTTACCTTACTTTATACCGTCGTCAATATCCCTTACTGCGCATTGGGTGGTGTAATCACCAATGACCCGACTCAGCGTATCTCGCTGCAATCTTGGCGTTTTGTGCTGGCGACCGCGGGAGGCATGCTTTCTACTGTTCTGATGATGCCACTGGTTAATTTAATTGGCGGTGATAATAAACCACTCGGTTTCCAGGGCGGTATCGCGGTCCTTTCCGTGGTGGCATTCATGATGCTGGCATTTTGTTTCTTCACCACTAAAGAACGCGTTGAAGCACCACCTACAACAACGTCTATGCGGGAAGATTTACGTGATATCTGGCAAAACGACCAGTGGCGGATTGTCGGTTTACTAACCATTTTCAATATCCTGGCGGTGTGCGTACGCGGTGGGGCGATGATGTATTACGTCACATGGATTTTGGGCACGCCGGAAGTGTTTGTCGCTTTTCTCACCACTTATTGCGTGGGTAACCTGATTGGTTCCGCACTGGCAAAACCTCTGACCGACTGGAAATGTAAAGTCACTATCTTCTGGTGGACGAACGCCCTGCTGGCAGTGATTAGCCTCGCGATGTTCTTTGTTCCCATGCAGGCCAGCATCACTATGTTTGTCTTCATCTTCGTGATTGGTGTGTTGCATCAACTGGTGACACCTATCCAGTGGGTAATGATGTCCGATACCGTCGACTACGGCGAGTGGTGCAATGGTAAACGCCTGACCGGGATCAGTTTTGCTGGCACGCTGTTTGTGCTCAAACTGGGGTTGGCCTTCGGCGGCGCTCTTATCGGCTGGATGCTGGCTTATGGCGGATATGATGCGGCAGAAAAAGCGCAGAACAGCGCCACGATTAGCATCATTATTGCGCTATTCACGATTGTTCCGGCGATCTGTTATTTGCTGAGCGCGATTATCGCTAAACGCTACTACTCACTCACGACGCACAATCTGAAAACCGTTATGGAACAGCTGGCTCAGGGTAAACGCCGTTGCCAGCAACAATTCACCTCTCAAGAAGTGCAGAACTAAGGAACGGCAATGAAAATTAGCGATGGAAACTGGTTGATTCAACCTGGCCTCAATTTGATTCACCCGCTTCAGGTGTTCGAGGTTGAACAGCAGGATAATGAAATGGTGGTCTATGCTGCCCCCCGTGATGTGCGTGAACGTACCTGGCAGCTTGATACGCCTTTATTTACGCTGCGCTTTTTCTCCCCACAGGAAGGTATTGTCGGTGTGCGGATTGAGCATTTTCAGGGGGCGCTGAATAACGGTCCTCATTATCCGCTCAATATTTTGCAGGACGTGAAGGTCACAATCGAAAACACAGAACGTTATGCTGAGTTTAAAAGTGGCAACTTAAGCGCGCGTGTCAGCAAAGGTGAGTTCTGGTCACTGGATTTTCTGCGCAACGGCGAACGTATTACCGGTAGTCAGGTGAAAAATAATGGCTACGTGCAGGACACGAATAATCAACGCAATTATATGTTTGAGCGGCTTGATCTTGGCGTTGGCGAAACAGTTTACGGTCTGGGAGAGCGCTTTACTGCCCTGGTGCGCAATGGCCAGACGGTAGAGACCTGGAACCGGGACGGCGGCACAAGTACTGAACAGGCGTATAAAAATATCCCGTTCTACATGACTAACCGTGGTTATGGGGTACTGGTCAATCATCCCCAGTGTGTCTCTTTTGAAGTGGGATCGGAGAAAGTCTCCAAAGTGCAGTTCAGCGTTGAGAGTGAATATCTCGAATACTTTGTTATCGACGGCCCGACGCCGAAAGCGGTACTTGATCGTTATACCCGCTTTACTGGTCGTCCGGCGCTGCCGCCCGCGTGGTCCTTCGGCCTGTGGCTAACCACTTCATTTACCACCAACTACGACGAAGCGACGGTAAACAGCTTTATCGATGGTATGGCGGAACGCAATCTGCCGCTGCATGTTTTCCACTTTGACTGTTTCTGGATGAAAGCCTTCCAGTGGTGCGATTTTGAGTGGGACCCGCTGACTTTCCCTGACCCGGAAGGGATGATCCGCCGCCTGAAAGCGAAAGGGCTGAAAATCTGCGTCTGGATTAACCCCTATATCGGTCAAAAATCCCCCGTCTTTAAAGAGTTACAAGAGAAAGGCTATTTACTCAAACGCCCGGACGGTTCGCTATGGCAGTGGGATAAATGGCAGCCAGGTCTGGCGATTTATGACTTTACCAATCCGGATGCCTGCAAATGGTACGCCGACAAACTGAAAGGTCTGGTCGCGATGGGCGTTGATTGCTTTAAGACCGACTTTGGCGAACGTATCCCAACTGATGTTCAGTGGTTTGACGGTTCCGATCCGCAGAAAATGCATAACCATTATGCGTACATCTACAACGAACTGGTGTGGAACGTGCTCAAGGACACCGTTGGTGAGGAAGAAGCTGTCTTGTTTGCCCGCTCGGCCTCCGTCGGTGCGCAGAAATTCCCGGTACACTGGGGTGGCGATTGTTACGCTAACTACGAATCAATGGCGGAAAGCCTGCGCGGTGGTTTGTCTATTGGCCTTTCAGGTTTTGGCTTCTGGAGCCACGATATCGGCGGCTTTGAAAATACCGCTCCGGCGCACGTTTACAAACGCTGGTGCGCGTTTGGTTTGCTCTCCAGCCATAGCCGTTTACACGGTAGCAAATCTTATCGTGTGCCGTGGGCCTACGATGATGAGTCCTGTGATGTGGTGCGCTTCTTCACGCAACTGAAATGCCGCATGATGCCGTATCTGTATCGTGAAGCTGCGCGTGCGAACGCGCGGGGTACGCCGATGATGCGGGCCATGATGATGGAGTTCCCGGACGATCCGGCTTGTGATTACCTTGACCGTCAATACATGTTAGGCGACAACGTGATGGTTGCGCCGGTGTTCACTGAAGCGGGCGATGTGCAGTTCTACCTGCCGGAAGGTCGCTGGACACACCTGTGGCACAACGATGAACTCGACGGTAGTCGCTGGCATAAACAGCAGCACGGCTTCCTGAGTCTGCCCGTTTATGTGCGTGATAACACTCTACTGGCGCTGGGCAACAACGATCAACGTCCCGATTACGTGTGGCACGAAGGCACGGCATTCCACCTCTTTAATCTGCAAGACGGGCATGAAGCCGTCTGTGAAGTGCCCGCTGCTGACGGATCGGTGATCTTTACTTTAAAAGCAGCACGTACTGGCAACACGATTACTGTGACTGGTGCGGGCGAGGCGAAGAACTGGACACTGTGCCTGCGCAATGTTGTGAAAGTAAATGGTCTGCAAGACGGTTCGCAGGCTGAAAGTGAGCAGGGGCTGGTGGTGAAGCCTCAAGGGAATGCGCTGACAATTACGTTGTAATCTATTGATGGAATGCCGGGTACGTCTGAGTCGTACCCGGCGAGATTGATGTTTACCGCACCGGCTCCGTCGATGTAACTTCACCGCTGGAAACGATGCCAGCATTCATGGTTTGAGTCACTTGCTGCTTTGCGGCGTTCACGGCATGCAATTGCCCGCTAACCGTAGGTTTCAGCGGGGCATTGGCCTGAATATCTCCACTGGCGGTAAGCTGAATATTGCCGTCGCCAGTCAACGGTAATTCAGGCCATCCCCATTGTTGCAAAATATTCACCGGCACACCGCGTCCATTCAGGCTGATATGGGTCTGACGTTGTGGCGTTTGTGAAACACTGGCAGTGGCTTCCAGAATGCCTTTTTCAGTAAATGCACTCAGTTCGCTGATATTCACCGTGCTGCTGTTGGCGGTCAGCGCCAGCGACGGGCGACGAACATCAACACGATTGAATGTCGCGGCGGCGGCATTCAGATTCGCCGAGCCACTCCAGACGCCCCATTTATGATCGGTAACCAGCGTCAGGTTGGCACCGTAACCATCGAGCGTGGTGAGCTGCCACGGGAAGTCAGGGTCGATATCAATGATCAGATTGCGGCTGGCGCTAAATCTCTTCAGTTGCAGGCTGTTTAACCAACCGGGTGTCGTTTCCATCCACAACTGTTGCCAGTTTTTCGGCAAGGTATATTCCAGCCCGGCAATTGCCGCATCATCAAGGATCAACGTTTTCCCGTCACGCAGCCAGTTCCCTGACGTTCTGACCATACCCCCTTCCCAGCGGCTGGTGAACTGGCGCAGCGCTACGCCCTGCGGGGAAAATTCCGCGTTTATAATCGGGTCAAATAAATGCAGCGAACCATAAATGAACTCGCTAGCGTTCATCGACAGTTTGCCTTCTTGTGTCTGCCAGTCATCTTTACTGAAGGTCATGTTGCGCAAGCTGAGATCGAGGTCGGTCACCGCCCAGTCCGGACCTTGCAAACGAGCATCGATCACTTCCAGGCGACCAATCTGCAACGACGGGACAGAGCGTAATGGCGCAAAGAAGTCGGTTAGCGATTTTTCGCTTTGTAGACGGATATCCGCCATGCGCAGGTTTTCCACTTGCCAGCTGCCGTCGGCGTTACGCTGCGCGTTTCCGGTTAATGTCCCGCGCGCGATGTCGGCACCCAGGTTAGTCAGCGTAACGCGATCGTTATCAATACTGCCTTCAATCAGTACATTGGTGGCAGGAACATCATTGAGCGAAAGCGATCCGGCACTAAACTGAATCTGCGCCTTCGTACCCAGCACTTTACCGGCTTTTGGTGACCACGGAACTACGCCGCCATTTACCCGCTGCGCGCTCAGTTTCCATTCGCTATTCGGGCTATTAAACGCCATATCACGCAGTTGCAGACGATCGGCTTTGAACGGTAGCGGCGCGGTCTGGTCGGTGAGATTCAGCGTCCCGTTTTCCAGCAGGATGGTATCGACATGGCGTGGTTCGGTCAGTTGCCGACTGCTTAGCGCAATGTCGACACTTTTGGCCACCAGGGTCGCGGGCTGGCCATCACGACCAAACGTGACGTTCTCCAGCACGATATGAGATGGCGCGGAAAAACGGTGATCCATCGCCCCGAAGGCCAGATGATAGTCGCTATTCTCGGAAACCCATGCGCTGATATGTTCTGCTCCCCAGCGGGTTTGCAGAAGAAAATAGAGGCCAGCGATCGCCACTAACAGAGCGATGAGAATGTAGAGAAGCAGCTTCCCAATAAATTTCATGGTCTTCCATCCCGTGAAATGCACATAAGGGAGTTATGCACGATTTACGCGCAATCCTCAAGGCGGGAATGGTTAAAGAGGTGAGACTGCGGCGGTAATTATCTTACCGCCGCCAGTGAATTACTGTTTTTCTGGTGGGAAAATCAGATTCAGCACGATGGCAGTAATACCGCCCGCGGCGATCCCGGAGGAGAGCAGGTTTTTCAGCCATTCAGGGGCAAACTGCAAAATCAGCGGCTGCTGAGACACGCCCAGACCAACCGCCAGCGACAGCGCGATAATCAGAATCGCCCGACGGTTCAGCGGCTCACGAGAAACGATACGCACACCGGAGGCGGCGATGGTGCCAAACATTACAAGCGTTGCGCCGCCCAGAACCGGTTCTGGAATGTGTTGTACAAAACCGCTCACTGCCGGGAACAGACCCAGCACGATCAACATCAGCGCGACGACAAAACCGACATAGCGGCTGGCAACACCAGTCAACTGGATCACTCCGTTGTTTTGCCCGAAGCAGGAGTTCGGGAAGGTGTTAAACACCGCCGAAACAAACGAGTTCAGGCCGTTTGCCAGCACGCCGCCTTTCAGGCGTTTCATGTACAGCGGACCGGACACTGGCTGTTCGGAAACGTCAGAGGTCGCCGTGATATCGCCAATGGTTTCCAGCGAAGTGATCATAAAGACCAGCATCAGCGGCAGCAGCAGACTCCATTCAATGCCAAGACCGTAATAGAGCGGCGTTGGCACCATAATCAGTTCTTGCGTCATCGGTTCGTTGCTTTCTGGCAACATGCCCATAAACCACGCCAGCGCATATCCGGCCGCCATCGCAATTACCAGTGAGGCCACGCGTAAGTAAGGGTTACGTTGACGGTTAAGCAGGATAATTAAGGCTAAAACCACGCCTGCCAGCAGCAGATTTTTCGGTGCGCCGAAGGTGTTATCGCTCATGGCTGCGTAACCGCCGCCAATGGAGGTCAGCCCCACCTGAATTAGCGACAGGCCGATAATCATCACCACAACGCCAGAAACCAGCGGCGTAATAATGCGGCGCGCCAGATGCAGAACGCGGGAGATCACCATCTCGGTGCAACTTGCCAGCATCAACGTGCCGAACAAAGCCGCCATCATGGTAGGAACATCAGCACCACCGGTTTTCAGCGCGGTACCGCCCATAATCAGCGGGGCAACAAAGTTGAAGCTGGTGCCCTGAATAGACAACAGCCCGGAGCCAACCGGACCCCAGGCCTTAATTTGAATAATCGATGCCACACCGGAGGCAAACAGCGACATACTAATAATGTGTTGCGTGTCTTGTGCCGGTAAACCCAGCGCCTGGCAGATTAATAGCGCTGGCGTGATCACCGCAACGAACATCGCCAGCAGATGCTGACAGGCGGCAAACAGGGTTTGAGGAAGCGGCGGACGATCTTCAAGACGGTAAATCAGTTCGCTGTTTTGAGTCTGCGCAACCGGTTGCGCATTTTCTGACTCGAGGGTGGAAACAGACATCGAAAACAATCCCGTGGTAGCAAAGCGGGCATTTTAGCTGACCGAAAGAGAAAAGCAAACGTTTGCCACATCCTCATCTAAATATTTAAATGAGATAAATGCACTTTTTTATATAACTTTTGGTATTTTTCTGCTTAAAATCCATGCCATTTGTTCATTAACAGCTGAGAATTTGACCCAGGAAAGCATAACTCGATACCCGTCATAGTTCATGAGGTTGCCACTGCGCGATGAAGTATGACGAGTATGAAAGAGTGATGCGGATACAAAGGAGTAACTATGTTTCATCTCGATACTTTAGCAACGCTTGTTGCCGCAACGCTGACGTTGCTGCTCGGGCGTAAGTTGGTCCATTCCGTCTCCTTTTTGAAGAAATACACCATACCGGAACCTGTTGCGGGTGGTTTGTTGGTGGCGCTAGCGCTACTGGTACTGAAAAAAAGCATGGGCTGGGAAGTCAACTTTGATATGTCCCTGCGCGATCCGTTAATGCTGGCTTTCTTCGCCACCATTGGCCTGAACGCCAACATTGCCAGTTTGTGTGCCGGTGGGCGTGTGGTTGGCATCTTCTTGATTGTGGTTGTTGGTCTGTTGGTGATGCAAAATGCCATTGGCATTGGTATGGCTAGCCTGTTAGGGCTTGATCCGCTGATGGGGCTGTTGGCCGGTTCTATTACGCTTTCCGGCGGTCACGGTACGGGCGCTGCGTGGAGTAAATTGTTCATTGAACGTTATGGCTTCACCAATGCGACGGAAGTGGCGATGGCCTGTGCAACGTTCGGTTTGGTGCTGGGCGGCTTGATTGGCGGTCCGGTAGCGCGCTATCTGGTGAAACACTCCACCACTCCGAACGGTATTCCGGATGACCAGGAAGTCCCGACGGCGTTTGAAAAGCCGGATGTGGGCCGCATGATCACCTCGTTGGTGCTGATTGAAACTATCGCGCTGATTGCTATCTGCCTGACGGTGGGGAAAATTGTTGCGCAACTTTTGGCTGGCACTGCTTTTGAACTGCCGACCTTCGTCTGTGTACTGTTTGTTGGCGTGATTCTGAGCAACGGTCTGTCAATGATGGGCTTTTACCGCGTCTTTGAGCGTGCGGTATCCGTGCTGGGTAACGTAAGCTTGTCGTTGTTCCTGGCGATGGCGTTGATGGGGCTGAAACTGTGGGAGCTGGCTTCGCTGGCGCTGCCGATGCTGGCGATTCTGGTGGTACAGACCATCTTCATGGCGTTGTATGCCATCTTCGTTACCTGGCGCATGATGGGCAAAAACTACGATGCGGCAGTGCTGGCTGCGGGTCACTGTGGTTTTGGCCTCGGTGCAACGCCAACGGCAATCGCCAACATGCAGGCGATCACTGAACGTTTTGGCCCGTCGCACATGGCGTTTTTGGTGGTGCCGATGGTCGGTGCGTTCTTTATCGATATCGTTAACGCGCTGGTAATTAAGTTGTATTTGATGTTGCCGATTTTTGCGGGTTAACCGATGAAGCGGCGGTAGAAGTGCCGCCGCAACAAAGACAAATGCCTGATACGCTTCGCTTATCAAGGCTGCGCATTGATTCACAATTTATTGAATTTGTAGGGTGAATCGCATCCGGCAGGAAGGTAGGGTAACCTGAAATGGCGGTCTTCTCACTGCCGCCTTTTACGCATTCGAGTAACGTTCTGTCTCCGGCATCCAGCGTTCTATCAAGGCTTTTGCCTGTTGTGGGTAACGTTCGTGAATATGTCGCGCCAGGCGCTGAACTTCCGGGATCATCGCCTGATCGCGCAGTAAATCCGCCACTTTAAATTCAGCATTACCCGTCTGACGCGTGCCTAACAATTCGCCAGGGCCGCGAATCTCCAGATCTTTTTGCGCAATCACAAAACCGTCGTTACTGTCGCGCAGCACTTGCAGGCGAATTTGCGCCGTTTTAGAAAGCGGCGTTTTGTAGAGCAGCACGCAGTGAGAAGCCACCGCGCCACGACCTACGCGCCCGCGCAGCTGGTGTAACTGCGCCAGACCCAGACGCTCAGGGTTTTCGATAATCATCAGGCTGGCGTTAGGCACATCAACACCGACTTCAATAACGGTAGTGGCAACCAGCAGATGTAGCTCACCTTGTTTAAACGACGCCATCACCGCCTGTTTCTCGGCTGGTTTCATCCGCCCGTGTACCAGGCCAACATTCAATTCTGGTAGCGCCAGTTTCAACTCTTCCCAGGTAGCTTCCGCCGCCTGCGCTTCCAGTAACTCTGACTCTTCAATCAACGTACAAACCCAGTACGCCTGACGACCTTCAGTTATGCAGGCGTGGCGCACGCGGTCAATGATGTCGGTACGGCGGGTATCAGGAATAGCGACCGTAGTCACTGGCGTGCGGCCTGGCGGCAGCTCATCTATCACCGAGGTATCGAGATCGGCATACGCCGTCATTGCCAGCGTGCGGGGGATCGGCGTGGCGGTCATGATCAACTGATGCGGATGGAAGCCCTGCTGCTGGCCTTTCTCCCACAATGCCAGACGCTGATGCACGCCAAAACGATGCTGTTCGTCGATAATCACCAGCGCCAGGCCGTTAAACTGCACCTGTTCCTGGAAGATGGCGTGTGTACCGACAATCATCTGCACCTGACCGCTGGCGATGGCTTCCTGCTGAGACAGTCGCGCTTTGCCTTTCTGCTTACCGGCGAGCCAGCCCACTTCGATACCGAGCGGTGCAAACCAGTTGCGGAAGTTATTGGCGTGCTGCTCGGCGAGTAATTCGGTTGGTGCCATCAGTGCCACCTGTTTGCCGTGGGCAATCGCACGCAGCGCGGCGAGGGCGGCGACCAGCGTTTTACCGGAACCTACATCGCCCTGTACCAGGCGCATCATCGGCACATCCAGCGCCATATCATGCTCGATCTCCGCCACTACGCGTGCCTGTGCGCCCGTTGGCTTGAACGGTAAGGCGGCGAGGAGTTTATTTTTCAGCGTGTCATTGGCGCTCAGCGGCTGGGCATGAAAACGCTGTGCTCCGGCACGTAAGGCTAACATGCTGAGGTTGTGCGCCAGCAGTTCTTCCAGAATCAGACGACGTTGCGCCGGATGCTGCCCGGTTTCCAGATCGCTAAGCTGTAGCGTCGGTGGCGGGCGGTGCAAAGTGCGCAACGCTTCCGGTAGCGTCATCATTCCTTGTGACAGTTCCGGCGGCAGGAGTTCTTCAATGGCGCAGGTGTCGAGCAGATCCAGCGCCTGGTCGGTTAATTTACGCAGCGTGGCCTGCTTTACGCCTTCCGTTGTTGGATAAACCGGCGTGAGCGTTTCCTGTAATTCTGGCGTGCTGAGATCGCCCTGCACGCGGTATTCCGGGTGGATCATCTCCGCACCATATTTACCGCGCTTTGCTTCGCCATAAGCCAGTACACGGCGGCCCGTCGCCAGGCTATTTTTCATTGCCGCGCTGAAATTGAAAAAGCGCATGGTGAGGATGCCGGAACCGTCGCTGATCTGGCAGGTCATCATCCGCCGACCGCCGAAGGAGATATTGCAGTTCAGCACTTCGCCTTCCACCGTGGCATAAACGCCCGGCAGTAGTTCTCCGATGGGGTAGAGATGGGTGCGATCTTCGTAGCGCAGGGGAAGGTGTAAGAGTAAATCCTGCACGGTATGCAGGTTGATTTTCGCCAGTTTGTTACTAAGCGCTGCGCCAACGCCCGTTAGGGAACTGAGCGGGACAGTATCTAACAGGCGGCCTTTCATGGCGCTTACCCTGCGGCCTGCATGGTGGACCACCAGTCAGCATCAGCTTCGATCTCGCCTTGCTGATTGACGTGGGGGTAAGGCAGGCCTTTGCGTTTTGCGACTTTCGCCAGCACCGGATAGCCGCCTTCAAACAACAGGCGTTGTTGCTCTGCTTCCGGCAACATGCTGTTTTCACGCAGGTACATGCCTGCATTTTGCCGCTGACGCTGGGCTTCGTAAAGAATGAGGGCTGAGGCAACGGAAACATTCAGCGACTGCACCATGCCGATCATCGGAATGATGATGTCCTGATCCGCTAGGGCCAATGCTTCCTGCGTGATGCCCGTTTTCTCCTGTCCCATCAAAATGCAGGTCGGGCGAGTGTAATCAATTTCGCGGAAATCGACAGCATTATCAGAAAGATGGGTTGCCAGAATCTGCATGCCCTGGCCTTTCAGATGAGCGACGGCATCGCCAATGGTGCGGTGTGTTTTCACCTGTACCCAGCTGTTACTACCCGCCGCTGCCGAAGCCATGGTGCGCATCCGGCTACCAGGCCAGACGGCGTGAACTTCATGTACGCCAACGGCATCTGCGGTACGAATAATCGCAGAAACGTTATGAGGTTTGTGGACCTGCTCCATGCAGACGGTCAGGTCAGGCTGCCGCCTGGCGAGCATTTCGCAGATGCGTGCATAACGTGTTGGGTTCATAAAACATTAATTTCGGTTTCGGGTGACTTTAATCACGTCTGGCATCACGCGGATTTTGCGCATGATATTCGCCAGATGCACACGGTCACGAGCGGTCAGACGAATAAAGGCGCTGTAGACGCGACCATCTTTCTCTTCCGTATTCAAACTTTGAATATTCGAGGTCGTGGTGTTAATTGCCGCCGTCAGGTTTGCCAGCGCACCCTGATGATTGAACATCTCCACCTTGATTTCGGTGATGAATTCCTGCGCCGTCTCTTTATCCCATTCCACAGCCATAAACTTCTCTGGCTCTTTCTGGTAGCCACGGATGTTACGGCAGGATTCATGGTGGATCACCAGACCTTTACCGGGGCTGACGTGGGCGATAATCGGGTCGCCAGGAATAGGGCGGCAGCATTTCGCAAAGGTGATCAGCACGCCATCGGCACCTTTAATTGGCAGATGTCCGTGACTTTGGGTTGCCGGTGGAATGGAGGCGTCCCCATGTTGTAGATTTTTCGCGACCACCACGCTCATTGCGTTACCAAGGCCGATTTCAGCCAGCAGATCGTCAAGCGTTGCCAGCTTCATGCGATCCAGCTCGCGCTGAATATTTTCCTGCGGGATTTCATTCAGCTTACGGCTACCACCCAAAGCATGGTTGAGCAGACGACGGCCCAGGCTTACAGAATCATCACGCTTGAGGTTTTTCAGCAACTGACGAATTTTGGCGCGCGCTTTTGAGCTAACGACAAAGTTCAGCCACGCGGCATTCGGGCGAGCGCCCGGTGCGGTAATGATTTCAACGGTTTGACCGCTGGTAAGCGGCTGCGACAGCGGGTAAGGCTGGCGGTCAACGCGTGCGCCCACGCAGGCATGACCGATATCGGTATGCACTGCATAAGCGAAGTCGACGGGCGTTGCACCGGCAGGCAGCTCGACAATGCGCCCTTCCGGTGTGAAAACGTAAATCTCATCCGGGAAGAGATCGGATTTAACGCTCTCGATAAATTCAAACGAACTACCGGCGCTCTGTTGCAGCTCCAGCAGGCTTTGCATCCAGCGCTGGGCGCGGATTTGTGCGGTAGTACTGGTTTCGCCGTGCTCTTTATAAGCCCAGTGCGCGGCAACACCCATCTCCGCCATCTGATCCATATCTTCGGTACGGATCTGGACCTCAACCGGCACGCCGTGCGGGCCAATCATCGAGGTGTGCAAAGACTGATAGCCGTTCGCTTTTGGAATGGCGATATAGTCTTTCACGCGGCCCGGACGCGGCTTGTACAGGCTGTGCATCTGGCCCAGCACGCGATAACAGGTGTCAGAATCATTGACGATCACGCGGAAAGCGTAGATGTCCATGATTGAGTGAAAACGCTGCTCTTTGAGCACCATTTTGCAGTAAATCGAATAAAGATGCTTTTCGCGACCACTGACGCGGCACGGTATTCCCGCTTCCTGCAAACGCCCTTCGATTTCAGAAAGAATCTTCTGGATCATCTCTTTACGGTTGCCGCGCGCGGCTTTCACCACTTCTTTGATTACGCGATAACGGTTGGGATACAGCGCCTCAAAACCCAGCTCTTCGAGTTCGGTTTTAATGTGGTGGATACCTAAACGGTGCGCCAGCGGGCTGTAAATTTCGAGAGTTTCACGGGCGATGCGGCGACGTTTGTCCGGGCGAAGTGAGCCCAGCGTGCGCATGTTGTGGGTACGGTCGGCAAGTTTGATGAGGATGACGCGGATATCCTGCACCATCGCCATAATCATCTTGCGAAAGTTTTCGGCCTGCGCCTCTTTCTTATCGCGGAACTTGAGTTTATCAAGTTTCGACACCCCCTCTACCAGCTCGGCGACGCTTTTACCAAAAAGCTGTTCCATATCCTGGTAGGTGGCGGGAGTATCTTCAATCACGTCATGCAGCAGCGCCGCCATCAGCGTTTCATAGTCGAGTTTCATCTCGGCCAGAATGCAGGCAACCGCTACCGGGTGCGTGATATAGGGTTCACCGCTTGAACGTGTTTGCCCCTTGTGAGCATCACGTGCAACGAGATACGCCTGCCGCAGACGCTTGATTTGGTCTTCCGGCAGGTAGGTTTGAATCAGTTGATTCAGGCTTTCAAACAGATACAAGGGCGACCCGCTTTGTGATTAACGACGACCTTCAGCAATAGCGGTAACGGCTTGTAATTCAGCGGCTTCCTGCTCTTGCTGTTCCTGGCGTTCGCGAAC
>OLGE01003092.1_pt1 | contig 13683 bp, 10 predicted proteins | sample 1605151 | NCBI WGS metagenome assembly OLGE01 (sample SAMEA3888912, study PRJEB22519) | human gut metagenome | biome: human gut; feature: human-associated habitat; material: faeces | place: Denmark | collected 2010
CCCTCCAGAACGCTGCGATCCATAAATGCGCCGGGGTCGCCCTCGTCCGCATTACAGCATACATATTTCTGGTCGGCGTCATTCTGCTTACAGAGCTTCCACTTAAGACCGGTTGGGAAACCCGCGCCGCCGCAGCCGACGAGGAAGACCTTCTTCCCGGCAAGGTGGGCGCCGTGCGCGGCGAGGCCGGACACGAAGCCGATCACGTCCGTGTTGAACCCCGTCAGCGTGCCGTCCTTCTCGAAGCGGATCGTATTGCACGCCCCGTAGCGCGCGACGCTCTCGTCCACATGGTCGAGGAGCGGGATCACCGCGAGCTTGTGCGGCACCGTCACGTTGAGCCCCCGGTAGCCCGCGTCGCGCTTCGCCCGCACGAACGCCGCGACGTCCCCCGGCGCCACGTCGAACTTTTCGTAGGTCGCGTCGAGGCCGAGCGCGGCGAAGTTCGCCGCGTGCATCTTCGGGGAAAGGGAATGGGCCACGGGATGGCCGATGACCGCGAACTTCAGCGTCGCCATGCCGCCCCTCCTCACTTCCGGGGCGCGCGGCGGCACGTCACCTCGATGACGTTCACCTGGTTGCGCAGCTGCAGCATCACCTGCTCGATGACGCGGTCGTCGCCCCACACGTCGATCTTCATGCGCGAGACGGTGCCGTCCTCGGTCGGGCCCACGCTGAGCGTCTGGATGTTGTAGCCGCGCCCGGAGATGAGCCCGACGATGCGCGCGAGGACGCCGGGCTTGTTCTCCACGAAGCAGTTCAGTCTGTTCAGTTCCTCTTTCATTCGAAGATCATTCCTTCCACGGGCTGCCCGCCCGGCTGCATGGGATAGACGTTCGCGCGCGGCTCCACGATCACCTCCACGAAGGTCGTGCGTGCCGACCTCACGGCCTTCTTCAGCACCGCGTCGAGCTTCGCGGGGTCGATCACGCGGTACGCCTCCGCGCCGTGCGCCTCGGCGAGCTTCACGAGGTCGGGCAGGTAGTCGTAGGCGAGGTCCTGCTCCAGGCGCTCGTTCGCGAGGCGCCCCTTCACGGTGAGGATCGACCCGGAATAGCGCTTATTGTAGAACAGCTCCTGCCACTGGCGCACCATGCCGAGGCAGCCGTTGTTGACCACCACGAAGGTGATGGGCAGCTTGTGCTCCACGGCCACGACGATCTCCTCGAACGTCATCTGCGCGCCGCCGTCGCCGCACACCGCGACGACCTTCTGGTCGGGCCGGCCGATCGCCGCGCCGATCGCCGCGGGGATGCCGAAGCCCATCGTGCCCATGCCGCCGGAGGAGAGGAAGTGGCGCGCGTGCGTGTGGCGGAAGTACTGCGCGGCCCACATCTGGTGCTGGCCGACGTCCGTCGCGAGGATCGCCTCGCCGTTCGTGGCGCGGTCGAGCGCCTCCATGACGCGCTGCGGCATGATGACGTTCGGGTGGAGCGGCCTGTACGCCATGGGGCGCCGCTTCTTCCATTCCGCGATCTGCGCGAGCCAGGCGTCGTGCGTGGCGGGCTTCACGCGGGAGGCAACCGTCGTGAGGACGTCCTTCACGTCCGCGACGATCCCGAGGTCCACGCGCACGTTCTTGCCGACGGACGCCGGATCGCAGTCGACGTGGACGATCTTCGCCTCCTTCGCGTAGGCCGCGAGCTTCCCCGTCACGCGGTCCGAGAACCGCACGCCGAACGCGAGCAGCAGGTCCGCGTGGTTGATTGCGTAGTTCGCCGCCGCCGTGCCGTGCATGCCGGCCATGCGCAGGGACAGCGGATCCGTCTCGGGGAAGGAGCCCAGGCCCATGAGCGTCGTCGCGACGGGAATCTGCGCCCGGCGCGCGAGCTGCGCGATGTCCTTCGTGGCGCCGGCGGCGATCACGCCGCCGCCCGCGTAGATGACGGGGCGCTCGGCCTCGTTGACGAGCTTCGCGAGGCGGTTCAGCTGGCTCGCGGTCGCGTAGCACTCGGGGTGGTAGGCGCGCAGGGAGACGCGCTCGGGATACGCCGCCGCCGTCTTCGCCTGCTGGACGTTCTTGGGGACGTCGATGACAACGGGGCCGGGCTTGCCGTGCGTCGCGATGTAGAAGGCCTCGGCGACGATTTCGGGGATTTCGTCCGCGCTCTGCACGAGGAAGCTGTGCTTGGTGACGGCGCGGCAGATGCCGTTCATGTCCGCCTCCTGGAAGGCGTCCGTGCCGATCTGGCCGAGGGGCACCTGGCCCGTGATGCACACGAGCGGCACGCCGTCCATGTTGGCGGTCGCGAGGCCCGTGATCGTGTTCGTGGCGCCGGGACCCGACGTCACGAGGCACACGCCCGGCCGGCCCGTCGCGCGCGCATAGCCGTCCGCCATGTGCGCGCAGCCCTGCTCGTGGCGGCCGAGGATGAACTGGAACGGCGCCTCGGGAAGGCAGTTGAAGATGTCCAGCACCTGTCCGCCCGGATATCCGAACAGCACCTCCGTGCCGGCCTTCGCCAGCGCATCGACGAGCGTCTGCGCGCCCGACCTTTCGAGTTTCTTCTTCATTTCTTTTCCATGTTCTGCCACAGCCACGCCTGCGCGTTGCGGTCGCCCCGCGCGGCGCGCGAGCGGATCTTCCACTCCAGCGCGAGGCGTTCGTTCGCCTGCACGCCGGTGCCCTTCTCGTAGCACGTCGCCACGTTCTCCATCGCCGGGGGATAGCCGGCGTCGGCCGCCTTCAGGAAGAGGGTGAACGCGCGCGCCGGATCGGCCTGCACGCCCTCGCCCTTCCAGAGGGCGACGCCGAGCGCGTCGATCGCCTCGACGCACCCCCCTTCCGCCGACCGCTCCAGCAGCTTGACGGCGGCCGCGGGATCCCGCTTCACGCCCTCACCGCGCCGCAGGGCAAGCGCATAGTTGAATTCGCCGAAGGGGTTGCCATAGCTCGCGGACTTCGCGAACCACTTCGCCGAAAGCGAGAGATCCCGCTCCACCACGCGGCCGTCCCGGAAGAACGCCCCGATGTTGTTGATCGCCTCGGGATGCCCCTTCTCGGAGGCCGCCCGGAAGCAGTTGAACGCCGCCGGTTCGTCGCGCGCCACGCCGAGCCCCCGCCACAGGCACATGCCGAGGTTGTAGAGCCCGTTCGCGTCGCCCTTCCCCGCCGCGCTCCTGAAGAACCCGTGCGCCTCCCCGAGCGCGCGCACGACCTCGTTGGACGGCGCGCCGCCCGCGAGCGCCTGCGAGAAGACGAGCGCCCCCCAGGCGTTCTCCGCCTGGACGTTCCCCGCCACCGCCGCGCGGCGCAGCAGGTTCGTGTCGTTCGCCTCCAGCGAAAGCAGGTAGAGCGCCATCGCGTTGTTCCGCTCGCGCGCGGCGCGCCGGATCGGCTCGCGGTACGTGTCGAGGTACGCCTTGCGCGTCTTCGCGTCGAGGCGCGCCGCCGGCGGCGCATCCCGCTCACGCGAGACGAGCGCCAGCACGAACGCATGCACGGCCCGGCCCTGCTTCGCCTGGGCGGCCACCTCCTCGGCGGCCTCCGCATACGCCCTGGGCGAACCCGAGGTCCGCGAGTTCAGCAGACGCAGCACCGCGTTCGACGCCCCCGCGTCTTCCGCGCCGAATACCGCTGCGGCGCCGAGCAGCAGTCCGGCCAGCATTCCGACGATCCGTCTCATCTTCCCCGTCCTCCTCAGCTCTTCGACCGCGCGCGCGGCGAGAGCATCGCGGACGAAACGGGCATCGCCGCGCCGACGATCGGCGTTCCCCTGTTCCGCCAGTTCTTCCGTCCCGCGCACACCGTCAGCGTGCGCCCCGCCGTGCCGAAGCGCCACCAGGGCGGACGCCTCAGCCCCACGACGTCGAAGCCGTCCCGCAGCAGCTCGTACACCGCCCGGGCCGTCCAGCCGCGCCCGTCGCCGCGCGCCGCCTCCTCCACCGTGAACATGAGGCACCCGCCCCCCTGCAGCACGCGGTGCGCCTCGCGCACAAGCGCCTCCAGGCGGTCGCGCGGCCCGTCCAGCACGGCCTTCGCGAACAGCGCCACCTCGAACTGGTGGTCCTCGAACGGCAGCTCGCCGCCCGCGCCCATCTGGAGGACGGTCTTGGGGTCGAGCGCCGCCGCCGTCGCCGCCCGTGCGGCGGCATCGGCCTCCACCGTCATCCACACGCCCTCGTGCGCCGCACGGAAGGCGTGGGACGCCCCGGCGTCCGCGAAGCCGACGTCGAACCCCGCCCGCACGCGCGTGTACCGCGCGCCGAACTCGGCCGCCGTCGCCGCCGTGAATCTGTCGAGGCTAAAGCTCAAGGGCCGTTTCTTCCCGCGTCGCGAGATCCTTCATCTTCGCCCGGCCGGCCGCGACGTCGTCCGGGCCGAGGAACACCGCCTTCGCGCAGGAACTCGCCCCCGCGCGCGAAAAGAACTGCTTCGGCTTCGCCTTGCGGAGCGCGAGGTTCACGCATTCCCCCTGCGCGCGCAGCTTCGCCGCGAGCTTCAGCGCCGCGTCGCGCTGCTCGGGGAACATCCACCCCACGTACACGCCCTTCTTCGGGGCGGGCGCGTCCGCGCCGAGCCGCGCCTTCAGGAGCTCCGTCACCACCACGTCGCCGAACCCGAGCCCTACCGCCGTCGCGGGGTCGCCGCCGATCGTCGTGAGCAGGTTGTCGTAGCGCCCGCCGCCGAAGATCGCGCGGAATTCACGCTGCGTGTCGAAGCACTCGAAGACGATGCCCGTGTAGTAGCTGAGGCCGCGGATCACCGAGATGTCGAAGACGAGGCAGTCCGCGAACCCCGCGAGGCCCGCGAGGCGGAAGAGCTCGCGCAGCTGCGCAACGGCGGGGGAGCCCGCGCCCGCGAGGCGTTCGGCCTCGTCGAGCGTCTTGAGGTCCATGATCGCGAAGGCCGCCTTCACGCCCGCGTCGTCCACGCCACCGTCGCGGAGCATCGCCGCGATCTCCTCGTCCGGCATCTTGCCGCGCTTGTCGAGCGCGAGGAACACCTGCGCGTGGAGGTCCGCCGGGATGCCGCTCGCCGCGAGCAGTTCCGAGAGGAGCGCGCGGTTCGAGACATGGACGCGGAAATCATCCCTGGAAAGCCCCATGCGGCGGAGGGCGTCGCACGCCGCGCCCAACACCTCCACCTCCGCGAGGACGCTCTCCTCGCCGATGATGTCGCAGTTCCACTGGTAGTGCTCGCGCTTGCGGCCCTTCGTCATGCGCTCGTAGCGGAAGCACTGCGCGATCGTCGTCCACTTGATCGGGAAGGCGAGCGACCCCTGGCGCTGCGCGACCATGCGCGCGAGCGTGGGCGTCATCTCCGCGCGCAGCGCGATGTGGCGGTCGCTCTTGTCGCGGAAGTGGTAGATCTGCTCGCCCACCTCCTCGCCCGCCTTGCGCGCCAGCAGCTCATAGCTCTCGACGACGCAGGCGTCGTAGGGCTCGAAGCCGGCGGCCTCGCCGGCGGCGCGGAAGGCGTCGAACACGCGGTTGCGCCACACCATGTCCTCGGGGTAGAAGTCCCGCATGCCGCGCGGTGGCTCGAAACTGATTTTCGGCTGCTCGTCCATGTCGTTCCCCGTCCTACGCCAACAGGTCCCTGATCGCGGCCACCGCGTCCGCCGGGGCGACGACCTTCATCGCCTCCTTCGGGTCGCGGCGCGCCTTCACCTCCACGCCGCCCCTGGCGAGGCCCTTCGCGCCCACGACGACGCGCACCGTGAAGCCGATGAGGTCGGCGTCCTTGAACTTGACGCCGGGACGCTCCTCGCGGTCGTCCACAAGCACGTCGATCCCCGCCGCCTCCAGCTGCGCCTCCAGGTCGGCCGCGACCTTCGCCACCGCCTCGTCCTTCGGGTCGAGGAGGTCGATCACGACCTGGAACGGCGCCACGGCGGCCGGCCAGACGATGCCGTCCTTGTCGTGGCACTGCTCGATGACGGCCTGCACCGTGCGCGAGACGCCGATGCCGTAGCAGCCCATCACCATCACCTGCTCCTTCAGCTCGTCCGTCTTGTAGACGGCCTTGAAGGCATCCGTGTACTTCGTGCCGAGCTTGAAGACGTGCCCCACCTCGATGCCGCGCTTGATGACGAGCGGCTTGCCGCAGTGCGGGCAGACGTCGCCGTCCCGCACGACCACGAGGTCGGCGAAGTCCGCGTCCGCCAGCTTCGTGTCGCGCGCGAGGTCCACGTTCTTCAGGTGGACGTCGTCCTTGTTCGCGCCCACGATGCAGCCCCTCGCGCCCCTGAGCGCCTGGTCGGCGACGATGCGGAGGTCCGCCGACGCCGGCTTCACGGGGCCCACGCTGCCCGCGTTCGCGCCGCTCGCCCTGAGGACCGTCTCGTAGTCCGCGAGCTCCACCTTCTTCGCGCCCAGGACGTGCCGGAGCTTCACGTCGTTCACGTCGCGGTCGCCCGGCACGCACACCATGACGGGCACGCCGTCCGCGCAGTAGACGAGCGACTTGACGAACGCCGCGCCGGGGACGCCCATGAACGCCGACACCTCGTCGATCGTCTTCGCGTTCGGCGTCGCGACCGCCTCGGCGGCGGGGCACGGCGCGTCGGCGCGCGGCGGCGCCTGCCGCCCGGCCTTCTCCAGGTTCGCCGCGTAGCCGCAGCCGCCGCAGAACGCGATGCCGTCCTCGCCCGCGTCCGCCAACACGTGGAACTCGTGCGAGAACTTGCCGCCGATGTCGCCCGTGTCGGCCTCCACCGGGTACGCCTTCAGGCCGCAGCGCGCGAAGATGCGCGTGTACGCCTCGAACATCGCCATGTAGCTCGCGTCCGCCGCCTCCAGCGAGGTGTCGAACGAGTAGGCGTCCTTCATCAGGAACTCCTTCGAGCGCATGAGGCCGAAGCGCGGACGGATCTCGTCGCGGAACTTCCACTGGATCTGGTAGACCGTCACCGGCAGCTGGCGGTAGGAACTCACCACGTTCTTCGCGAGGTCGGTCACGACCTCCTCGGCCGTCGGGCTCAGCGCGTAGGCATGCTGGCCACGATCCTGCAGACGGAACATCCCCGGACCCATCGTCTCCCAGCGCCCGCTCGTCTTCCACAGTTCGGCCGGCTGCAGGATCGGCATCACGATCTCCTGGGCGCCCGCGCGGTCCATCTCCTCGCGCACGATCTGCGCCACCTTGTTGAGCGAACGCATCCCCAGCGGCAGGTACGTGAAGAGTCCGCCTGCGACCTTCTTCACCAGCGAGGCGCGCACGAGCAGCTTGTGCGAGTCGATTTCCGCATCCCCCGGATCCTCCCGGAGGGTCTGAATCATCATCTTGGTCCACTTCATGGATGTATCTCTTTCGTCCCGCCCCTTCTGAGGGCGAGTGAACGTCTAGTTTACCATAATCGGACCGTGAACGCAAAAAACACAGGACTGACACTGCGCGCGTTAGGTTTTAGCGCACGATGACCGTGAGCCCGTGATAGACGGCCTTGGCGAGGAACCGCGTGCGCGTCGCGTCCGTCGTGAACGTCACCGTGTACGCCCGGCTCGCCGGTTCGGAGGTCCAGCCCGCGAAATCCTCCGGCAGTTCCAGCGAACCGCCCTCGGCAAGGACGAAGACGGTGCTCCGCGCGGGCGGGGCCGCGAACACGAGGCGGCCCGTGGCGGGAATGCGCACGCGCCCCTGCGTCCGTACGGCCGGCAGACGCGCGGCGTCCGCCGTGAGGGCCACGCCTTCGACGAGTTCCGTCGGCAGCGTCAGATCCCCCGCGCCGCCCGTCACGCGACCGTTCGCGAAAATGCGCGCCGTGGTCTCCTCCCCACAGGCACCCGGCAGCACGAGCGTCGCCCCGTCGCACGCCTCGAAGGTTCCGCGGAATCCGGCCAGGGACGCGGCCTCCAGCGCGACCGTCGCGCCGCCCTCCGCGCGGAACGCGCCGAGCCCCTCCAGCTTCCCCGTGAACGCAGCGGCGTTCGTGACGGCGACGCGCGCGAGCGAGGCGACCTCCACCGTTCCGGCGCCCGCAAGCGAACCGAACATGTGCCCCGCGCCCACGGCGTTCAGCCGCGCGCCCGCCTCGACCGTGACATCCGTCCCGCGCGGCAGCGTCGGCCCGACCTCGCCCGTCTCCATCGCCTGCACGAGCGTCTTCACCTGGCCGTCCGTCAGCGCGCAGTCGTAGATGCGCAGATCGTCGACGGCAACGCCCGTGTAGTTGTAGGTTCCGTCCGGACAGTACCCCACGTAGAGCGCTTCGCCCAGGAGGTTCGGATAGGAGGTCGTGCCGTCGGCCCGCTTGACGGCGGCGGTCTCCTCCGCTTTGAAGACGCCGTCGACGTAGGCCCGCACGCGGTGCGTCTCCGGCGAATAGGTGAAGACGACCGTGAGCCACGTGGCGTCCGTCACGTTCGCGCCCATCTCGACCGACGTCGAGATCGTCGCGTTGTGGTAGTTGTCCTTCACGGAGGAGAACTGCCAGAAATCCCCCTTGGGCTGATGCGGCTGGTTGCCGTCCTTGACGCGGAAGTAGCCGTTCGTCGTCAGTTCGCGTCCGCCCCAGTAGAACGCCGTGTAGCCCGTCTGGTACGGCATCTGGTAGCGGATCGCCACCGTGAAGGCGCGTTCGCCCGTGGGGATCTTCGCAGGGAAGACGCCGTCCTTGAGCGTGAGGGCGCCGAACTTGGTCGAGTCGGCGTCGCCCGCGCCCCGCATGAAGCCGTCCGCCCAGCCCGCGTTCGCGTTCAGGACAAGCGCGTAGTTGCCGTAGGCGCCGGGGCGGTTCGCTTCCAGGACGACCCGCTCGGCGTTCCCCATCGGCGCCAGGTCGTAGCCGTTCCCGGAGGAGTCCCGGCCGATGTCATCCGGGTCCTCGAACGCCCAGTGCGCAACGGGGGCGGGCAGGTCGGCGGCGGGGTCCCGCGCCTCGCCAATCGCGGGCACGGTGCGCGCATACTCGGCCGCGACCTGTTCCGCCGTCCAGGCGCCCTTCGCGTAGACGAACTCGTCCATCACGCCCACATACCCCTCGCCGATGCACAGCTCGTCCGTCAGCTTCACCGGCACGCGCTGCGCATCCGTCTCCGGCGAGAGCGGCCGCCCGTCCAGGTAGAGGCTGACCTTGCGGTCCCGGCTGACCATCACGTAGTGGTGCCAGACGCCGATGAGCGCCTCCGTCGCAGCGGCCGAGTCCACGAAACACGCCCATCCGTCGTCTCTCGCATTCGGATCCGCCGCGTCGTAGTAGGAGATGCGGCGGAAGCCGAACCACCGGAGCGTCGTTTTGTCGCCGAAGGAGAGCCAGCGCAGGGAGTCACCGTCCTTCCAGATGCCGTGCCGGAACACCGAATGCCAAGCCGTCGGCGTCGCGAGCGACGTGTCGGGCTTGAGCCAGAGGCTGACCGTGTAGTCGTCGTTCGTGCCGGGGAGCAGGTCGGCGGGCACCCGTCCAGCCGTCACCTTGAAGCAGGCCGGCATCGAAAGGTAGACGCCCTGCCCGACCCGGCCGGCAACGGCGGCGGGGCCATTGTTGGCCGTGAGCGCAAGCGCCGTCCCCGCGCGGTTCGCGCCGAGATCCGCCGCATCCTCGAAGTCGAGGTAGACGACCGCGCCCGGCGGTACGGTCCGCGCCGAGGCGGCCGTCTGCTCCGAGACGAGGTTCAGCGTGCCCGCCTTGACGCGCGTCGCGCCCGCGTAGCGGCTCGCGCCCTTCAAGTTGAGCGTGTAGTCCGCGCCCTCCTTCACGAAGGAGCCGCCGCCCGTGAGGCGTCCGCAGAAGGCGTCCGCCGCCGTCCCCGTCGCGGGGCCCGTCACGGTGAATGTGCGGTCCGTCGCGATGTCAACGCCGCCCAGATAGCAGAAGTCGGTCGGCGCCGCGGCGCTCCGGGGGGATGTCGACCGCAGCGTGGCGAGGGTCTGGTCGCACCCGAGGCGGAGCCGTCCGCCGTAGCGCTGGACGAACGCCGCCGAATCGGCCAATGGCCCGTCCACGAGGAGGTCGCCATGTTCGCACTGCACCGTCCCCGTGAAGCCCGGCATCGCCCCAGCGAACACCTGGCGGCTGCCGCCCAGAAAGGTCAGCTTGCCCGTCCCGATGAACTGTCCCGTGAACGTGCCGTCGCGCAGGACCGTGTAGGAGCAGACCGTGATCGTGTTCGTCCCCGCATCGACGACCTGCGCCCCCGCCGCCGCCTCTGCGGAGTGGAGGTAGCCGACGGCGCAGTCGCGCTCGAACGTCACCCGCGCCATATCGCCCTTCAGCGTGATTCCCGCCATCTGGAACCCCGTGGGCCAGCCCGACCCCATCCGCCGGTAGATGAGGGTCGAATTGTCGACCACCAAATCTTGATAGTAGAAGTTCACCGTCTGCTCCGAATCGACGATGAACGTGCCGCCGCCCGTGACGGTGATCGGCTGGTCGGACTGCCATTCGTTCTTGTGCCGTAGCCCCCAGCGGAGCGTCGTCCCGGCGGGGACGACATACGTCTGCGCCGCGTTGCGCAGCTTCACGTTCGAGTCCGCCGTGCCGACAAGCGCCCATGCGCCGCCCGCCGTGGCGGGAAAGACGACGCGCCCGATGCCGTAGACCTGCGCGACGTCGCACGTCACGCTCGCCGTGGCCGGCAGGGACGAAAAGTCGAGGTCCATCGCCTTCGTCGCCCAGTCCGCCGCCGCGAAGGCGAGCGGCGCGCCCTGTGCGTCCGTAAACGACCAGTTCGCGGCCGACGACCATTTCCAGTCGCCCGCACCGCCCGTCCACGTTGCCGTGCCCGACACCGCCCCCAGGGACGCTGCCACCAGCATCCCGCACGCGAAACCACACAGCGTTCCGCCCAGTTTCCTTCCCGCCATCGTCAGTCCTCCTTTGAGTTTGTGCCGCACACGTCGGCTGACAAGCCTTCTGCCAGCAAAACAAACAAATTATATCCACCCCCCCCCCCATTCCGTCAATTAGAAAAGGGCAGTTTTTTCACAACCCCGTCCGTGCCCGAGGACGGGAGAGCGGATGACCCGGCGCGTAAGCCCCATCTCAAATCCACACTCCGTGTCCCCGTGGCTCCGCGCGCTCCGTGTTAACCGGCCGGAGGCGGGGGGCAATGCCGTGCGTCCCGCGCCGGGGGCGGCGCGGGTACAGCGCGCGCCGAGCCACCGCCATGTGCCCGTCAGCCCAAGGCATCCCAGGCGTCGGCGTAGGCGCGCAGGTAGGCGCCGCCGGGCTTTTCCATCTCGGCGGCGAGGAGGTCGCGCACGCGCGTCTGCTCCTGGCCGTACCGCGCCGTCGTGAACGTGCCCTTGAAGTGCGCCACCCGCAGCCACAGGAGGTAGGTCGTGAGCGCGTCGAAGACGTTGTACTGCACGATCTCGCGCACCCTCCCGCCGTAGAAGAGCCCCGCCACGTCGTCGCCCGTCGTGTCGAGCTTGCCGGGGATGCCGCAGAGGTTCGCGATCTCGTGGAGCGAGCAGCCGTAGCCCCGCCCGCGCCCGCCCACGAGGTCCATGAGGTCGTAGGCGTTCATCTCCCAGGGCTTGCATTCCATCTGTCGCGCGAAGGCGGGGAGGCGCAGGCCGTGTACGATCGCGCGCTGCGCGAGGATGTGCATGTCGGCGCTTTTCGAGTTGTAGCCCACGAGCAGCGGATTCGCCTCGCCGAACTTCTCCAGGTAGCGCACGAGGAGGTCCGCCTCGGACGCATCCCGGTTCTCGGGGCGCTCGGGCAGCGCCCAGAGGTGGAGCGCGACGTCGTCGCCCTTCTCCACGCGCACGACGGTCGCGATGGAGACGACGCGGCAGAGGACGGTCTTGAGAAACGGCTGGGGGTTCCGCTCCTGGTCGTAGTCCGGGCTGTACTCCCACATCACGCGCATCACCTCGTCGTCCGGCACGTCCGCGCCGAGGTGGTAGAGCCGCCGTCCCGCCGCCACGTCCGGCGCCCACTCGCAGTCGAACGCCCACACCTGTCGCGCCGGCGCCATGCCTACCGCCCCGCCGCGGCGCGCACGACCGCCTCGTAGTCCGCCGCCTGCGCCTCCATCGACGCGACCATCTTGAACTGCGTGCGGCAGCGCACGAGGTTGTGGTCCGCCGAGGCCGTGTGGAAGTACACGTCGCCCGCAAGGTAGTCCGTCAGGAAACGGACCCCGATCGTGAAGGTGATGAGCCGCCCCGAAAACGCGAGGTTCGCGCGCTCGGCCTCGTTGAGGAACTTCGCCTCCGAGAGGTAGCCCCGCACAAGCTGCTCGAAGTATTCCCGGCGCGAGAACACCTTTTCGAGGTCGCGTTCGTCCTCGGCGGCGGCGGCCGTGGAGGTGCGCACCATGTCGCCGAAGTCGTAGAGCGCGCAGCCGGGCATCACCGTGTCGAGGTCGATCACGGCCACGCCCGCGCCCGTCGCGTCGTCGAGCATGACGTTGTTGATCTTCGTGTCGTTGTGCGTGATGCGCTCGGGGATGTCGCCGCGCGCCATGAGGTCGAGGATGCGCCCGGCCTCGGCGCGGCGGGCGTCGACGAACGCCATCTCGCGGGCAACGTCCTTCAGCCGCCCCTTCACGTCCGCCCGCGCCGCCGCGTCGAGCTGGGCGAGGCGGGCGCGCGTGTCGTGGAAGTGCGGGATGATCTCGTGGAGGCGCGGACCCGGCAGGTCCGCGAGGTCGTTCTGGAAGCGCGCGAACGCCTGCGCGACCTTGAACGCCTGCTCGGGGCGCTCGATGAGGTCATACGTGCGCGCCCCCTCGATGAAGACGTACTGCCGCCAGGGCCTCGCGTAGTCGAGAACCGTGAGCGTGCAGCGCGGGTCGTCCGGGTGCTTCGCGCGGATGTGCGCCGTCACGCGGCGAATGTTCTCCATCAGCGCGTCGGGGTCCGGGAAGATCGACGTGTTGATCTTCTGGAAGATGTACCGGGGCCCCTCCGGGCACGTCATGAGGTACGTCTCGTTGATGTGCCCGCTGCCATAGCGCTCGATTGTCGGTTTCATGCCCATGAGTATACCATAAGCGGACGCGGTCAGCGCAGGAGGAGGACCGTGCCCTTCGGGCGCGCGACGAGCCACACGCCCTGTTCGTCCGCCTCCAAGGCGAAGGAGAAGGCGTTCGCGTTCTCCTCCGCCACCTTCTCCAGAGACTTGTCGTCCTCGGACAGCAGCGCGTTGTTCTGCGCCATGTAGAAGTACGAAATGCCAAGGAAGAAGTAGCAATCGGCGATCTTGCGACTCACTTCCGGGAACAGCTCAGAGCGGATCTTCAGCGCCTCCTTCGTATCGTTCACCGCCGCTTCAAAATCGCCCTTCTCCATGTCCAGATCACCCAGAGACATGTAAATGTCGGCAATCTCCTTTCTATAGTCCTTTCCATCCTCGGCATTCTTGTAGAGAATACGGGCTATTCATAAGTCGAGAGAAGTATCACGACCGGACTCCAGATTCTCCCAGGCAATTTGCATATCGTCCTCGTTCACTCCGTCAAGCTCTTCATCCGCGTTTTCATCGTCAGAACGCTTCTACGGGTCGACACACGCAATTACAGTAACATGCACGATGTCGATGAGGATGCACGCCAATTTGTACTGCAGAGGAGCTGCTTCGAGGATGGTTTCGTCCACAGGGCAGCTAGTGTGTGATGAGCGGAAATGACAAACTACACGGCATTCAGCGTCGTGGTAATCTCGTCGGCAATCTTCTCCAGGTCCTCGTTCTTCTCCTTCATCTCGTCGACCTTCTTCAAACAAGCATTCACTTCTATCCGTCACGAAACAGACACCTCCATTACGCTCCTGGATGCTATCCTTGCTCG
>OLGE01003103.1_pt1 | contig 13643 bp, 9 predicted proteins | sample 1605151 | NCBI WGS metagenome assembly OLGE01 (sample SAMEA3888912, study PRJEB22519) | human gut metagenome | biome: human gut; feature: human-associated habitat; material: faeces | place: Denmark | collected 2010
TGCCGGACAAGAACTGCCCCCACTGCGGCACCCGGATGCTGGTGGACGGCCACGACATCCCCTTCGAGACCTTCCTCGGCTTCTACGGCGACAAGGAGCCGGATATCGACCTGAACTTTTCCGGTGAATATCAGAGTAAAGCGCATGCCTACTGTGAGGTTATTTTCGGATACGGTCAGACATTCCGTGCCGGAACGATCGGTACGCTGGCGGACAAGACGGCGTTCGGATACATCAAGAATTACTACGAGGAGCGCGGTGTCCACAAACGGAACTGTGAGATTGACCGTATTGTGCAGGGATGCGTCGGCGTCCGCAGGACGACGGGACAGCACCCGGGCGGAATCGTCGTGCTTCCGGTGGGAGAGGAGATCAACACGTTTACGCCGGTACAGCATCCGGCGAACGATATGACGACAGCGACGGTCACGACACATTTTGATTATCACTCGATCGACCACAACCTGTTAAAACTCGATATTCTCGGACACGATGATCCGACGATGATTCGTATGCTGCAGGATCTGACGGGAATTGACCCGACAACGATCCCGCTTGACGATGAGTCGGTCATGTCCTTATTTAAGAATACATCGGCACTCGGTGTGACGCCGGATGACATTCATGGAATTCCGCTCGGATGTCTCGGTATTCCGGAGTTTGGAACCGATTTCGCCATGCAGATGGTTATCGATGCCAAGCCGCAGGAGTTCTCGGATCTGATCCGTATCTCCGGTCTGTCCCACGGTACAGACGTTTGGCTCGGCAATGCGCAGACTTTAATCGAACAGGGACTGGCAACGATTTCCACTGCGATCTGTACGCGAGATGATATCATGATCTATCTGATCCAGATGGGACTTGACAGTGAGCAGTCCTTTACGATCATGGAGTCGGTTCGAAAAGGAAAAGGATTAAAGGAAGAGTGGAAAGAAGAGATGCGTGCACATGACGTGCCGGAGTGGTACATTGATTCATGTTTAAAGATTAAATACATGTTCCCGAAAGCCCATGCGGCGGCTTACGTTATGATGGCATGGCGTATCGCATACTGTAAAGTATATTATCCGCTTGCCTATTATGCGGCATATTTTTCAATCCGTGCGACCGGATTCAACTATGAGATCATGTGTCAGGGAAGAGAGCGCCTTACTTATTTCCAGAAAGATTATGAGCGCAGAAAAGATTCGCTTTCCAAGAAGGAACAGGATGTATACCGTGACATGAAGATTGTACAGGAAATGTATGCGCGGGGATTTGATTTCACACCGATCGATATTTACCGTGCAAAACCGGACCGTTTCCAGATCATTGACGGAAAACTGATGCCGGCATTAAATACGATCGACGGTATGGGAGATAATGCTGCGATCGCTGTGGCGGAAGCGGCAAAAGATGGAAAATTCTTATCCAGAGACGATTTCAGACAGAGAACAAAGGCAACTAAGACGGTCATTGATCTGATGGGAGATTTAGGACTGCTCGGTGATATGCCGGAGTCCAATCAGCTCTCACTGTTTGATTTTGCATAGAAAAAACACAGGGGATAACGGAAGTCCCCTGTGTTTTTTTGAACATAAAACGAACCTGTGGATCCGGTGCAGGATCATTTGTCAGAAGAACCAGTTCCCGGATTAAAGACCTCAACGTCAGACGGATCAGCAATCGGTGTTCGATACATAACGCCGGAAGCAAAATCCCTGAAATAGACATCTGTTTCCGTCGCATTGATGTTGGTATAATTGCCTTCTGCAATCACGGTGTAATCACTGCCGTCGGTTTTCATCCGGCAGAGTGCCGGAGTGCTTGTACTGTTGCGCTGGAAATAAATATAGTTTCCTGTAATGTTATAACAGTCAATGCGGTCGTCGCTGAGTGTTGTGATGGCCGAACTGCCGGAGAGATCTGTGCTTGCAAGTGTATAATTGTTTTCATTGTCCAAGAAAAAGATCGTATCACCGATTACGGCTGGCATGTAATAATTGCCTTTCAGAACGAGCTCCGAGGTGTCAGTAACAGTGTCAAAACGCCAGATATTGTGATCGTTTGATACGCCATTGAAATAAATGTACTGTCCGACGACGGAGCATGGACGGTACGGTGTCTTGTCTACCTGATGACTGTCTGCCCCGTCGATGCCGACTTCATAGAAAGTGGTAAAGTCTTTGTCGTCATAGTGAAGGTAATAAATTTTATTTCCGACTAAAGAGGCGTAAAGACTCGCGGAAGAATCAAGGAGAATGCTCTTTTTATGTTTGCTGCGGTCAAGCCGGCAGAGACTGTCTGTATTGATCGTCAAAAATGAAAACGGTTCGGTAAAAACCGGATTGTTGCGCACATAGTAAATATAATTGTCATCTGCATTGATAAAGGTGGCAACATCATCAGAAATCTTTGTAAGGTCTGAACCGTCGCTGTTCATTGAGTATAGTTTGCTGCTGTCGGAAGGGTTTGCAAAATAAATCGTACCATCAGCTGCCGTGCAGAAGATGCCGGCATTGTAGAGATTGCCAGCCGTGTTGCCGTTTATGTAATCGTCATTGAATTTTGTCTCGTTTGATTTGTGGTGGTAGACACCAAAACCGACACCGGCGGCGAGTACGAGGATAATTAAGAGAATCGTGATAACTTTTTTCATAAGGCCTCCATTCTGAGAGCATTTTATGCTGACGTGACAATGTGTTTGATTTGCTTCTCATCTGTGTTTATTATAGCATTTTCAGAGCACGAATACTATATTTTTCATATGGAATATGACTTTTTCTGCCCTTGATTTTGCTACGTTAATGTAATATAGTAGAAGTAATACTAAAAATAAAGGTGGAATCCATGAAAGATTTAAAAGAATTAAGAGACCAGATTGATGTCATTGACAGACAGATCGTAGATTTATATCAGGAGAGAATGGAGATTGCTGCGGGTGTTGCAGAATATAAGATCAATACCGGCAAAAAAGTATTTGATAAAGAACGCGAAGATTCAAAACTTGCAACGCTGACAGCACTTGGCAAAACAGATTTTAATAAACACGGGATCCGTGAATTGTTTGAGCAGATTATGTCGATGAGCAGAAAACGCCAGTATCAGCTTTTGACAGCGCATGGAATGTATGAAAAACCGGATTTTACAGAAGTGGAAAGTTTAGATTATCACAATGCGCGTATTGTGTTTCAGGGGACAGAGGGTGCGTACAGCCAGCTTGCATTGAGAGAGTACTTTGGAGAGCAGACGGACAGTTATCATGTGGAAACCTGGCGTGATGCCATGGAGGCGATCAAAAACGGAGAGGCAGATTATGCGGTGCTTCCGATTGAGAATTCTTCAGCGGGCATCGTATCTGAAAATTATGACCTGATGGTAGAATACGATAACTGCATCGTCGGGGAGCAGATTATCCAGATCAATCATGCACTGCTTGGACTTCCGGATGCAGAACTTTCCGATATCACGGATGTCTATTCCCACCCGCAGGCACTGATGCAGTGCGGCAGATATCTTGAGAGCCACCGGGAATGGGAAAAACATAGTCTGAAAAATACTGCCATGGCGGCAAAAAAAGTAAAAGAGGACGGCAAAAAACATAAGGCGGCGATCGCAAGCAGCCTGACTGCTGATATCTATGGACTGAAAGTGCTGGATGAATGTATTCAGGATAATAAGATGAATGCAACCCGTTTTATTATCGTATCCGGCAAACGCGTTTTCACTTCAAAGGCGGAAAAGATCAGTATCTGCTTTGAAGGTATGCATGAGAGTGGTTCCCTTTACCATATGCTGTCCCATTTTATTTACAATGGCATCAACATGAACCACATTGAATCAAGACCGGTACAGGGGAAAAACTGGGAGTACCGTTTCTTTGTCGACTTTGAGGGTAATTTAAATGATGCAGCAGTGCAGAATGCCTTAAGAGGTCTGGCAGAGGAAACGCTTGGACTTAAGATTCTTGGAAATTATTAGAACGAAAGAAATGTGTGGAAATAAGATTTGCACACGAAGAAATGGAGCAAAACATGAAAAGTACAAAAAACCTGATCTTATATAAAAACTTTGAAAATGGAAAATTATTTTATAACATGGCATGGATCATGGAAAACTATGAGAATGAATATTATAACAGAGAGGATATCGAGGCACTGCTTTACGAATGTTTTAACCAGTTGTCCGAACTTGCAGTAAGTCATGGATTTAAAGGAAATCTCTGGCATAATTTTATTGCATTTATTCTGGTCAATAACGAGAACGCATACAGCCGTGGGTGTGAGATCCGGGGTGGTATGGAAGGCTCCGTCAATCAGATTGCACTGCATGATTTTAAGATCATGAAAGATTTATTTGATTTTGATTTTACAGAGCTGGCAAAAGATTATGAGATCGACTGCATGGATGCACTGCTTCATTATGAGAGTGCAGGCGACAGCGGAAAGCTTTTTAATAAAAGAATCCGTGACCGTATCTGTGAACTGACAGTAAAACTAGAGCAGGCGGCAGATGCAGGTGATTTTAAGGATGCTGTTACAGAGTTCTACGGAGAATTTGGTGTTGGAAAATTAGGCTTACATAAAGCATTTCGTGTGCTGCATAAAGAGGATGGAGCACAGATCGTACCGATCACAAACATTGCACATGTAAAATTAGATGATCTGGTCGGATATGAGATCGCAAAACAGAAACTGATCGACAATACAGAGAGCTTTGTCCGCGGAAAGGAGGCAAATAACTGCCTGCTTTACGGAGATGCAGGAACCGGAAAGTCCACCAGTATTAAGGCAATCGCCAATCAGTATTATGACAGGGGACTGCGTCTGATCGAGGTGTACAAGCATCAGTTCTGCGACTTAAATGATGTGATCGCACAGATCAAAAACCGCAATTACAAATTTATCATTTATATGGATGATCTGTCATTTGAGGAATTTGAGATCGAGTATAAATACTTAAAAGCAGTGATCGAGGGAGGACTTGAGAAGAAACCGGACAATGTTTTGATCTATGCGACCTCAAACAGACGTCATCTGATCCGCGAGACATTCTCCGACAAAGAGGAAGTGAGAGAGGACATGCATACTTCCGATACCGTACAGGAAAAGTTGTCTCTGTATGCAAGATTTGGCGTTTCCATTTATTTTGGTGCACCGAGCAAAAAAGAATTCCAGCATATCGTGGTATCCCTTGCAGAGAAAAACGGTATCACCATGGATGAGGAGACACTTCTTGCCGAGGCAAATAAATGGGAACTTGCCCACGGCGGACTCTCCGGAAGAACAGCACAGCAGTTTATTAATTATCTGCTTGGAAAACAGGAATAACATGTACGCATGAAGCAGGAGGATAAAATATGGCAATTCATACATTTGCAGCGATTTATATCGGCTCTTATGAGGTGAGCCTGAAAATTTTTGAGATCTCTGCCAGAAAAAACATCCGCAAAATTGATTATATCAGAAGCAGGATCGAGCTTGGGCGGGATGCGTATTCACGCGGTGTGATCGGATATGAGCTGGTGGAAGCACTCTGTGACACGTTAGAGCAGTTCACGAAGATCATGAAAGAGTATCAGGTGGATGGCTACGAGGCATATGCGGCTGCAGCACTCCGCGATGTGAGCAATGAATTGTTCATCTTAGACCAGATCCGCATCCGTACCGGACTGACGGTACATGTTTTAAGCAACTCGGAACACCGCTTTATCAGCTACAAATCGGTTGCGATGCGAAGTGAGTTTGAAGAAATGATCAAAACGGGAGCGGCAGTCGTGGATGTCGGTGGTGGCGGCATGCAGATTACTATCTTTTCAAAGGGCAAAGTCATTACGACACAGCATCTTGGACTTGGCACCATACGCATGCAGGAACAGCTTGCAAAAAAAAGCTGCAGCTTAGAGCAGTATGAGCTGCAGATTGAAGAATTGGTAGAAAAAGAGTTAAATGTGTTTATGGCAATGTTCACGGAACAGGTGAAAGTGAAGAATCTGATCATAATCGGAGATTATATCATGGAGGTTGCCGGAAAAGTCACCGGGAAGAAACATGAAAATCTGATGGAAACCAATGATTTTCTGGCATTTCTGGATGATCTTGACAAAAAGACTGTGGAACAGATTTCGGAAGAATTAAATTTATCAAATGAAAATGATTCCCTGATCATTCCGTACATGATCATTTTTAAATGCATGGCGCGCAAAATGAAAGCCGAAAAAATCTGGGCACCGGGTGTCATTGTGAGCGATGGTATTGCATATGATTATGCACAGAAGCATAAGCTATGCAAACCGGTCCATGATTTTGATGCAGATGTCATCTCGGCTGCAAGGAATCTGTCCGCCCGCTATATGAGCTACTCACCGCATATTGATGCACTGACACAGATGGCAACGCTGATTTTTGACACAATGAAAAAAATCCATGGACTGGGAAAGAGAGAGCGGCTTTTACTTCAGGTGGCAGCAATCCTGCATGACTGCGGAAAGTATATCAGTCTTGCAAACGGACCGCTGTGTTCCTATGACATTATTATGGCGTCGGAAATCATCGGTCTTACACATATGGAACGTGAGATCGTGGCGTATACGGTTTTATACAATACCTATCCGCTGCCGGCCTATGAAGATTTTGAGAGTGATATCAGCCGTGAGAGTTATGTTGTCATTGCAAAACTTTCTGCAATTTTACGCGTATCCAATGCGATGGACCGCAGCCATAAGCAGAAATTCAAAAATGTGCGTGCAGCAGTAAAAGGAAAAGAACTGGTGATCACAATCGAGACAGATGATGATATCGCACTGGAAAAAGCACTGTTTGATGCGAAGGTTTCTTACTTTGAAAACATATTCAGCATAAAACCGGTGGTAAAGGAGAAACGTGTGTATTAAATGGAGGACACTATGGAAAAAGAAAAAGATTTTAAAAATCCACAGTATTACGAAAACAGAGAATTAAGCTGGTTAAAATTTGATAACCGCGTATTAAATGAAGCACGCGATAAGAGTATCCCGCTTTTGGAACGCCTGAAATTTGTCAGTATCACTTCCTCAAATCTGGATGAATTTTACATGGTGCGTGTTGCTTCCTTAAAAGATATGGTACATGCTAACTATAAGAAGAAAGACATTGCCGGAATGACGGCTTCAGAACAGCTTGCTGCCATCAACGAAAAAACAAGGGAGATGGTAGATCTGCAGTACAACACTTATAACAGGTCGCTGCTTCCGTTACTTAAGAAAGAACAGATCCATATTATAGATGCGTTTGAAGATCTGACTGAGGAACAGAAAAAGTTTGTGGACCGTTATTTTGAGGAAAATGTCTATCCGGTACTGACACCGATGGCGGTAGATGCATCGCGTCCGTTTCCGCTGATCCGCAATAAGACGTTAAATATTGCGGCACTTCTTTCTAAAAAGAATACAAAGAGCGAAAAACAGGAACTGGATTTTGCAACGGTACAGGTTCCGGGGGTCCTTCCGAGACTGGTACAGATCCCGTCAGAGGAAGAAAATGCAAAGTGCTTTATCCTGTTAGAGCAGATCATCGAGAAAAATATTGATAAACTGTTCTTAAATTATGAAGTGCTCTGTGCTTATCCGTACCGTATCATGCGGAATGCCGATCTGACGATCGATGAGGACGAGGCGGAGGATCTGTTAAAAGAGATCCAGAAACAGTTAAAAATGAGACAGTGGGGAGAAGTGATCCGTCTTGAGGTGGAGAGTGGAATTGACAAACGCCTGCTGCGTTTCTTAAAGGATGAACTGAAAGTTGCAGAAGAAGATATCTTCTGTATCCAGGGGCCGATCGATCTGACATTTCTGATGAAAATGTATGGACTTCCCGGCTGTGATCATCTGCGCTATAAACCGTATACGCCGCAGAAAAATCCAAAGATCGAACCGGGAGAAAATATCTTTGAATTGATCCGGAAGGGCGATATCTTCTTACATCATCCTTATCAGACCTTTGATCCGGTCGTTGATTTTATCCGTCAGGCGGCATCAGACCCGGATGTTCTTGCAATCAAACAGACACTTTACCGTGTCAGCGGCAATTCGCCGATCATTGCATCTTTGGCACAGGCGGCAGAAAATGGTAAACAGGTATCGGTTTTAGTGGAGTTAAAAGCACGTTTTGATGAGGAGAATAACATCGTCTGGGCAAAAAAACTTGAGCAGGCAGGCTGCCATGTTATCTATGGACTGGTGGGTCTGAAAACGCACAGTAAGATTGCGCTTGTTGTCCGCAGGGAGGAGGACGGTATCCGCAGATATGTTCATCTTGGAACCGGAAACTATAACGATTCGACGGCAAAATTATATACTGACTGTGGAATTTTTACCTGTAACGAGGCGATCGGCGAAGATGCGACAGCGGTATTTAACATGCTGTCCGGTTATTCCGAGCCGCTTTCCTGGAATGAACTTTCCCTGGCACCGATCTGGCTTCGTAATAAATTTATGAAACTGATCGGCAGAGAAACAGCACATGCGAAATGCGGACAGCCGGCACGCATTGTCGCGAAAATGAATTCGCTCTGTGACCCGGGGATCATTGCGGCACTTTATGAGGCATCGGCAGCAGGGGTAAAAATTCAGCTGATTGTGCGTGGTATCTGTTGCTTAAAGGTTGGCATCAAGGGTGTGAGTGAAAATATAGAAGTGCGCTCGATTGTCGGAAATTTTTTAGAGCACAGCAGAATTTTCTGGTTTGAGAATAACGGGGCAGACGAGGTGTATATGGGAAGTGCGGACTGGATGCCGCGTAACTTGGACCGCCGTGTTGAAATATTGTTCCCTGTTCTGGATGATGAGGCAAAAAAATCTGCAAAACACATTCTCGAAGTTGAATTATCTGATAATACAAAGGCTCATCTCTTGAAATCAGATGGAAATTATGAGAAAATTGATAAAAGAGGAAAAGTTTTAGTCAATTCACAGATGCAGTTCTGTGAGGAAGCGGTTGCAGCAGTTCCGAAACAGGATCATGTGTACCGGGAACGGGTATTTATTCCGGCGGAACCTGCAGAATAGCAGTATTTTACCGATAAGAAGGGGAGAGGTTTATGAATCACAAAATTTTATGTGTGGATCTGGATGCCACATTATTGTGTGATGATAAAAGCATCACGCAAAAAAACCGTGAGGCTATCCACAGAATGTTAGAGGCGGGGCATTACATAGCACTTGCAACCGGAAGACCGGTTGAAACAGCAAGAGAAGTTGCAAGAGAACTGGGGTTAAACACACCGGGCTGCTATATGATCGCATTTAATGGCGCAGTACTTTATGACTGCGCAGCAGACCGTGTACTGTTAAAGCGTTCGCTGCCGATTGAGATTGTGCAGGAACTTTTTGATAAGGCAAAACGTGCGGGCCTGTATGTGCAGACATATAACAGCACGGATCTTATTACCACAAAGCATACGAAAGAACTGGATTACTATGTGAAACAGGCGCGTATTTCTTATAAGATATCACCAAATATCCTGGATGCTTTAGAGGAAGAACCACAGAAGGTTATGCTGATCTCATTAGATCAGAGAGACAAGTTAGAACGTTTTCAAAAGAAAAATCTGAACTGGGAAAAGGGAAAATGTAACAGCTTTTTTTCCAGCAGTCAGTATTTAGAGTACAGTCCGAAAAATACGAGCAAGGCAACTGGTATTTTAGAACTGACAAAGATCCTTAATATGCCGATGGATGCGACGGTTGCAGTCGGGGATGAGGATAATGATGTGCCGATGATAAAGACGGCCTGTATCGGGGTCGCAGTGAAGAATGCCACCGAAAAAGCAAAGGCGGCAGCGGATTATGTCACAGTAAATGACAATAATCATGACGCCATTGCCGAGGTGATCGAGAAATTTATTTTATAGGACAGACATTTTTTGCAATCCGTGAAATGGTGTTACTTCCCGGCGCGTGCTTTGATATCGGCCAGGACAGAATATGGAATATAAAGATGCCCACGTCCGGTTCCAAGCTTTATGGCAGGTTTGTTTTCACCATGGAAATCAGAACCGCCTCTGATAAGCAGGTCGTTTTCTTTTGCAATGCGTTTGACAAGCTGTTCTTCCCCGGTGGTATAGGTAGAGTAGATTGCCTCGATGCCATCAAGTCCCACAGCTTTTAAGTCATCAATCAGCAGCTGCAGCTGTTCTACACCCAGATGATAAAGCAGCGGGTGTGCAAGGATGGCAATCCCTCCGGTTCTTTTGATAAGGGAAACGGCTTCCATGGGAGATACTTTAAAACGTCCGACATAGCAGCGGCAGCCATCGCCGATGTATTTGTCGAAGGCTTCGGAAACGGATTTGATCCATCCATGTTCATAAAGGAAACGTGCGATGTTTGCACGCGTAATGACACTGTCCGTATTCTCTGCCAGAAGGGCTTCCATAGTAATTGGAAATCCTTCTTCCTGCAGGGCAGCGATCATTTTTTCATTGCGTTTATCCCGGCATTCGCGGAATTCAGCAGTCATTTTTAAGAGTTCCGGGTCATCCGGGTTAATGTAGAGACCGACGATGTGGATTTCCTTTTCCTGTTTTTTTCCCGGAAACGTGTAAGCAGTGGAAAGCTCAATGCCCGGGATCAGCTCGATACCGGCTTCCTTTGCGGCGCCCATAGCTTTTCTTATACCTGTGGCGGTATCATGGTCAGTCAGGGCGATAGCGGAAAGACCAGCTTTTTTGGCTTCTGCGATCACCTCAGTGGGGGTAAAGGTGCCATCTGATTCCGTGGAATGTACGTGCAGGTCAACAATTCTATTATCCATAGTCTGTAAGTCCTTTCATATTATTAATAGGTGACTGTAAAAACAGTCAGCAGATGGTGTTATCGTAGCATGAATGAAATATATTTGTCAAAAAATTAAAAAAAGTATAAAAAAATAGTTTACATATTTTACTAAAATGGTACAATAATCACAAGATGGCTTTTTAGAGGCAAAAATACAGCAAAGAAGGTGAGAGAATGCAATTACTGACGTTTATGCTCAATAATGTCCGTTTTGGAATACCGGTGGATGATGTCGAGTCGATTGAAACCAGAATGAGTGTGGTAGGTGTTCCAAATGCACCTGCGCATATCGAAGGAATCGTGAATCTGCATGGTGATATCGTTCCGATATGTAATCTTGCTGACTATTTCGGATATCCAAAACAGGATATAAAAAATGTTATTGTGGCAAGTATGAATGGCATGAAGATTGGTCTTGAAGTAGAGAGTGTCCGTGAGATCATTGATGTAAATGAAAAACAGGTGATTCCGATGCCGACGATCATGAATGCCAATCAGAGCTGCTTTAATGATGTGGCATCCTATGATAAGCAGCTGATCGTGATGTTTGAGGTTTCAAAGCTGATGCCACAGTCCGAGCAGCAGGGGATAAAGCAGCTTATCGATGACAATACCTGACAGACATAGTAAATAAAGCGCACAAACAGGAGGAAAAGGTTATGTATAAGAATCTAAAAATTCAGGAACGGCTGAAAAAATGTTTCACAGTCGTTACACTGTTTGCATCCATTGCAGGTGTTATTGGAGCAATTATGATGCTTATTATATCTACGCAGTATAAACATGCACTTACTAATTATGGTTTTTCGCAGGGTGATATCGGAAAGGCAATGATCGTTTTTGCAGATGCGAGATCAGCAGCGCGCGGTGTGATTGGTTACAATGATACTGATATGATCGCAACCATGAAACAGATACATGATGAAAAGAAACAGAAGTTTGATGATTACTGGGCTATAGTTGCGAACACCTGTGTGACAGGCACTGAGAAAGATCTCTATGAGCAGGTGAACACACTTGTTCAGCAGTACTGGGATGCAGAAGCCCAAGCGATGGAGATCGGCGCTTCCACGGACAAAGAAGACAGCATCAAAGCCCAGCAAATGATGAACGATACCGTAGATCCATTGTATGAGCAGGTTTACAGCCTTACAGCGGACTTGCTGGATGCAAACGTAAACGAAGGAGACTCCCTTGCGGCAAGACTTTCTGCCATTAGTATTATTTTCCTTATTGTGATTGTTGCAAGTATTGTATTTGCATTTGCACAGGCAATGAGAATGGGAAGTTCCATTGCAAAAGGAATCGCAGTACCTCTTGGTGCGTTAAGCGACCGTTTTACAACATTTGCAAAAGGTAACCTCACAGATCCATTCCCGATAGTAGATACGCATGATGAGGTGGCTGACATAATCCAGACAGCAAATGAGATGAAAGAAACATTAAATATAGTTATCGCTGACTGTGGCAAACATCTTGCTGATATGGCAAGCGGTAACTTTGATATCAAATCAGACTGTCCGGAAGTATATCAGGGTGAATTTGAAAAATTACTTCTTGCCATGCGTGATATGAAGAATCAGATGATCGTTACATTACGTTCTATTGAAGATGCATCCAGCCAGGTATCTGCAGGTTCTACAAACCTTGCAGAGGCATCCCAGAGTCTTGCAGAGGGTGCTACTGAGCAGGCAGGTGCAGTAGAAGAGTTACAGGCTACGATCACAAGCATCACAGAGAACATTGAAAAAGCAGCAGATCAGGCACATGAGTCCTATGTACAGGCAAAACAGTATGCAGACGAAGCTGACAACAGCCGTGCGCAGATGACAGCAATGGTAGATGCAATGACACGCATCAACGAGACATCCAAAAATATCGAGAACATCATTTCTGAGATTGAGGATATCGCATCCCAGACAAACCTGCTTTCCTTAAATGCTTCCATTGAGGCAGCAAGAGCAGGAGAGGCAGGAAGAGGATTCGCGGTTGTTGCTGACCAGATCCGTCAGTTAGCAGAGCAGAGTACAAAGTCTGCAGTAGATACCAGAGAACTGATCGAAGGATCCTTAGAGGAGATCGCAGAAGGAAACAAGGCGGCAGACAAAGCTGCAGCATCCATTGAAACGGTTGTAGAAGGAATCGGCAAGATTGCAGAGTCTTCCAGAAATATCAGCCAGGTATCCAGAGATCAGGCAACTGCCATGGATCAGGCAGAACAGGGTGTCAACCAGATTTCGGAGGTTGTTCAGGCAAACTCCGCAACCGCACAGGAGTCCTCTGCTACCAGTGAGGAGCTTTCTGCTCAGGCAGTATCCTTAGATGAACTGATCAGTAAATACGTTCTTCCACAGGAATAATTAATATCAGGATAGAAAGTTTAAGAATGTCTTAGCAGGGGACATTCTTAAACTTTAAAAAGTACTTGACAGAAATTTTCTGAAGTGGTATAGTTTAATAGTTGTTGAAAACAAAGTAGAGTATCCACTCTCACCGGAGCACCAGCATTCGTGTGACTCATGGTTTTATATTCAAGGCATCGGGAATATTCCTGTTGTTTGAAGTACCGCACCTTGCGAGTATTGAGTATTAAAAGTGGATAGTCTGCCTATCCACTTTTTTTAATGCAAGTAAAGAATAATATTTTGGAGGTGCAATACCATTAGCGAGTTAATGATTAATGAACAGATCAGAGACAGAGAAGTTCGTCTGATCGGAGAAAACGGAGAACAGCTTGGCATTATGTCAGTGAGAGAAGCAATGAAGCTGGCTGAGGAAGCAGAGCTTGATTTGGTCAAGATTGCTCCGACCGCAAAGCCGCCGGTATGTAAGATTATCGATTACGGTAAGT
>OLGE01003111.1_pt1 | contig 13604 bp, 15 predicted proteins | sample 1605151 | NCBI WGS metagenome assembly OLGE01 (sample SAMEA3888912, study PRJEB22519) | human gut metagenome | biome: human gut; feature: human-associated habitat; material: faeces | place: Denmark | collected 2010
CGGCTGCAAGCACATCAAGCTGATGGTGCTGGTGGCGGCTCCCGAGGGCATCGAGCATATCCAGAAGCTCTATCCCGACGTGGACATCTACGCCGGCGCCGTGGACAAGTGCCTCAACGAGAACGGCTACATCGTCCCCGGTCTGGGCGATGCCGGCGACCGCATTTTCGGCACCAAATAACACCTCGTATGCAGGACGCCCCCGGTTTCGGGGGCGTTTTGTCTGTATGGCGCCGCAGGTATCCCGGTTACTGGTAAATTCCGGCGTTTTGACTGTTTGACGGTGGCTGCACAATGTGGTATACTGTTTACGATTTTTGATTTTATCCGTAAAGGAGCTGTATCATGCGCGTTATCGATCTGGAAAACATCAAGGACTCCATGAATAACGAGACTCAATTTGTTCTGCGCTGTGAGGAGGTCTTCCACGACAAGATCTCCGCTGCCGCAGCCGCGATCCTCTCCAGCAACCGGCCCATTGTGGCGCTGACCGGCCCCTCCGGCAGCGGCAAGACCACCTCCGCCATGCGGCTGAAGGACTATCTGGAAAATCTGGGCGTGACGGTGTGCCTGCTGAGCATGGACAACTTCTTCCTGCCGCTGGATCAGCGTCCGCCTGAGGCCACGGACTGGGAATCCCCCTATTGCGTGAACGTGGATCTGCTGGTGTCCTGCATCAGCCTCCTGCTGGACGGCAAGGAGGTTGACATCCCCTGGTACGACTTTAAGGCCGGATGCACCGGCGGCTACAAGAAAATGCAGGGCGAAAAGGGCTGCATCGTTATTGCCGAGGGCATCCATATGCTCAATCCCCTGATCTTCGATAAGATCCGCGGCGCCGCCACCGGCGTCTATGTCGCCCCCCGCACCCGCATCCTCACCAACAACGACCGGGTGGTGCGCCCCGAGCAGCTGCGCGTGGCGCGGCGGCTCATCCGGGACTACAACACCCGCGGCCACTCCCTGCGGGAGACGGTGGAGCGTGCCGAGAGCGTGAACCGCGGCGAGGTCAACTATATCAAGCCCTACAAGGGTAATGCCGCCATCCATATCGACTCCTTCCACGACTATGAGCCGTGCATTCTGACCAAGTGTCTGGGCGAGATCCCCAACATCCGGGAGGAGCTGACGGCGGAGTATCTGCAGGCGCACGACCTCACCGATCTGATCGACGTGGTAAACACCGTGCCGCCGCTGCACACCCCCTTCGTTCCCCGCAATTCCATCGTCCGCGAATTCGTGGGCGGCAGCTGCTATGAATATTGATTTTTCCGTCTAACATACCATGAAGGAGGTCGTATCTATGAACCGTATCATTACCATCAGCCGTGAATTTGGCTCCGGCGGCCGTGAGCTGGGCAAGCGTCTGGCCGAGGCGCTGCACATCCCCTGCTATGACCATGAGATCATCGAGATGATCGCCAAGGAAAATGGCTTTAATGAGGATTATGTGGCACATATGTCCGAAAAGAGCATCGAGGCCGCCTACCCCCTGACCATCGGTCACCGGTTCGGCGTACCTCCCTTCCAGATCATGGACCAGCCCATCCGCGTGGCGGTGGCCCAGCGCCAGATCCTGGAGAACTTCGCCAAGAGCGGCGACTGCGTCATCGTGGGCCGGGGCGCGGATGTGATCCTGAAGGCCTATAAGCCGCTGAACATCTTCGTGTACGCCGACAAGGAGTCCAAGATCGAGCGGTGCCAGCGCCGTGCGCCCGCCGGTGAGGACATGACCGCCTCCGAGATCGAGAAACGCATGAAGCAGATCGACCGCAACCGCTCCCAGCACCACCAGATGTACAGCGACAGCAAGTGGGGCGCCAAGGAGTCCTACGACCTGTGCATCAACACCTCCCGCCGCTATGTCAAGGATCTTGTTCCCGCCGTCGCCAAGTTCTGCGAGGACTGGTTCAACTCCCCCGAATAAGCACACGCGAAAGCGCCCGGAGCCAAACGGCTCCGGGCGCTTTTTTCATAGTATCGCGCTGTATGGGAACACTACCGCAAAGGAGTGATGGTATGATCCCCTGCACCGACAGCTGCCAGTGGCAGCGGGACGGTCTGTGTACGCTGGATACCTGCGCCGCGGCGGGGCAGCCCAGCGCCGGACACCCCTGCGTCCACTATGTGCCTATTTCCCCTGCGCCAGCAGACGCAGCGCCTCCGAGATGTTCCGCACCGGCAGCAGCTCCAGTGTGGAGCGAGCGCGGAGATCCACCGCGTGATGTGCCGGAATGATGCACTGTGTAAAGCCGAGACGCTTTACCTCCGAGAGACGCTGCTCCATGTGGCTGACGCTGCGGATCTCCCCGGAGAGTCCCACCTCGCCCACGGCGGCCATGCCGTCTGGCACGGGCTTGTCCAGATAGCTGGAGGCGATGGCTACCACAGCCGCCAGATCGGCGGCAGGCTCGTCCAGCGTCAGCCCGCCGATGATATTCAGATAGGCGTCACACTGGCTGACCTTCAGCCCGCCCCTCTTCTCCAGCACCGCCAGCAGCATGGCGGCGCGGTTGTAGTCAAAGCCGTTGCTGCTGCGGAGGGGGCGGGCTCCGGCGCAGGGTGCGATCAGCGCCTGTATCTCCGCCAGCACGGGGCGTGCGCCCTCCATCACGCAGGTGACGCAGGTGCCGGAGGCGTCCTGCGGGCGGCCGGACAGCAGCATCTCCGAGGGGTTCTCCACCTCCCGGAGACCGCTGTCCAGCATCTCAAAAACGCCGATCTCGTTGGTAGCGCCGAAGCGGTTCTTGGCAGCACGGAGGATACGGTACGTCATGCGGCTGTCGCCCTCGAAGTACAGCACGCAGTCCACCATATGCTCCAGCACCTTGGGGCCGGCGATGCTGCCCTCCTTGTTGACGTGGCCGATGACGAACACCGTGACCCCCTGCCCCTTGGCCAGCTGCATCAGCGCCATGGTGCAGTCCTTCACCTGCCCCACGCCGCCGGCAGGCGCGTCCAGTTCCTCGTTGTACAGGGTCTGGATGGAGTCCACGATCAGCACGTCCGGCGTCTCCCGGCGGACACATTCCAGCACGTCGCCCAGCCGCGTCTCCGACAGGACGAACAGGTTTTCGCTGTCCACGGACAGGCGTTTGGCCCGCAGCTTCAGCTGCCGGGCGGACTCCTCACCGGAGACATACAGCACCTTGCAGGTGCTGCCCAGCTGCTGGCAGATCTGGAGCATCAGCGTGGACTTGCCGATACCGGGCGCGCCGCCCACCAGCACCAGCGAGCCCTTCACGGCGCCGCCGCCCAGCACGCGATCCAGCTCCCCCATGCCGGTGGGGAAGCGTATCTCCTCATCCTCCTGCAACGCTGTAATGGAAGACGCCTTTACAGCATCGTTCATACGCGGCGTTTTACCGCCCTTGGCAGGGCGCTCCGCCGGCTGCTCCACCATGGAGTTCCACGCGCCACAGACGGCGCAGCGTCCCGACCACTTAGGGCTTTCGCTGCCGCACTCCGTGCAGAAAAAAACAGTTTTTGCTTTCATGCTATTCCCTCGCTCGTACAATATTGGCAGTAGGCCACCGCGATGACGGCGGCGAGCTTCACTTGATAGGACGGCTGCTGCAAAAGCGCCGTCTCCTCCGGGTTGGACAGGAACCCGCACTCCACCAGAATAGCCGGGCAGGTGGTGTGGGACATGAGGTACACCCCGTCGCCAATGGGCTTGGCGGCCTTGTCCCGTCCTTCGTTCACCCTGCTGTTCAGTACCTGCTGCACCGTCTGCGCCAGCCGTTGGGACGGCTCCACCGCGTTATAGAACACCTGCGCTCCACGGACGCCGGGGTGTCCGGGCAGACAGTTCTGGTGGATGCTGATGAGCAGGCCGTTGGGTGTCCCGTTGGCCAGCGCCGTGCGGTTTTTCAGGTCGGAGACCTTCTTCTCCCGCAGGGTAACGGCGGAGTCGTCGTAAACGGCGTCGTCGCCGGTGCGGGTCATCACCGCCGGATGCCCCAGAAACCGAAGGATCTCATAGAGCCGCCGGGTGATCTGGAGGTTGATGCCGCTCTCCGCCACGCCGCTGCTGGACACGGCGCCGCCGTCCTCTCCGCCGTGTCCCGCGTCCAGTATCAGCATGGTCTGGGATCTCGGCGGTGCGGCAGGCGCGGCGGCAGGCACCTGCAGCGATGGGCGAGGCGCTGCCGCCGCCAGCAGAATGAGAGCGGCGGCCAGCGCACCGGCGTATATCGCTTTTTTCGGAATGAACAGCACCATGGGTCTCCCCTCCTCGGGAAAGCCTATGGCGGCGGGCGGTGTTTTATGTATCATAGCACAGCGAGCGAGAAAAAGAAATGCTTTTCCTTAGACTCCAGCCGCTTACGAACACAGAAACCCCATTCTCCTTGCAGCAGCCTCCGCCTTATGGTATACTTGTTTTGCTCTCCTGTGTGGCTGAAACGCCCAGAGGGGCAAGGGGCGCGTCTACTTGCTGACGACCATTCCCCGCGCCCTGCACAGGGGAGCTTTTCCGCGTCCTGCATTTGGGTCTTGCTTTCTGCGCCGAGTCCTGTTTTGATACACATATACAAGCCCCCTCCGGCGGCGCCGGAGGAGGCTTTCCCTGTTTATTCTGCTTTTGCGTCATTTGGCGCAATTCCGCAAATTGACTGCACCATGCTTCCATGCGAAAGCAACATCGGCGCGGCGAAAAAACGAAAATTTTGTGAAAAGAAATGCCGGCTGCGAACAGTGATTGACGGGGCGGCGGCGGGTTGTGTATAATAGGGGGCAGAATGTGCCGGGGAGGATGCAGCATGGAGATACGATTTACAAACGGCAGCTATACGGACAGTGAAGGGCGGGTCATGCTGGACCCCACCGTTTACAAGGACTGGCAGATCGGCGCGGCGGCGGAGAGAGAGCTGCCGCCGGTGGAGGCTTTCCGCCAAAAGCTGGGGCTGCTGCCGGAGGAGCTGATCCCCCACGGCAAAACGCCGAAGCTGGACTTTATCCGCATCATGGAGCGGCTGCAAAGCCGTCCGGACGGTAAATATATCGAGGTCACCGCCATCACCCCCACGCCGCTGGGCGAGGGAAAATCCACCACGTCGCTGGGGCTGATCGAGGGACTGGGACGGCTGGGGAAAAACGTGGGCGGCTGCCTGCGTCAGCCCTCCGGCGGGCCGACCATGAACGTAAAAGGCACCGCCGCCGGGGGCGGCAACGCCCTGCTCATCCCCATGACCGAGTTTTCTCTCGGCCTTACCGGGGACATCAACGACATCATGAACGCCCACAATCTGGCCATGACGGCGCTGAATGCCCGGATGCAGCACGAGCGCAACTATGACGATGCACAGCTGGCCCAACGGGGACTGCGTCGTCTGGACATCGACCCGGCACGGGTACAGTGGAGCTTCGTGCTGGACTTCTGCTGTCAGGCGCTGCGGAAAATGCACATCGGCGGCGACGGGAAAATGGACGGCTACCCCATGGACACCTGCGCCAACATCGCCGTCAGCTCCGAGCTGATGGCCATCCTGTCCGTGGCGCGGGATCTGCCCGATCTGCGCCGCCGCATCGGGGATATCGTGCTGGCCTACGACAAACAGGGCCGTCCCGTCACCACGGAGGATCTGGAGGTAGCGGGCGCCATGACGGCGTGGATGCGCAGCACCATCAACCCCACCCTGTGCTATACGGTGGAGCATCAGCCGGTGCTGGTCCACGCAGGGCCGTTTGCCAATATCGCCATCGGTCAGTCGTCGGTGATCGGCGACCGGCTGGGCGTCAAGCTGTTTGACTACCATGTGACCGAGTCCGGCTTCGCCGCCGACATCGGTTTTGAGAAATTCTGGAACGTGAAGTGCCGCCTCTCCGGTCTGAAGCCGGACGTGTCGGTGCTGGTGGCCACCGTCCGCGCCCTGAAGATGCACGGCGGCGGGCCGGCGGTCATCCCCGGCCGTCCCCTGCCGGACACCTACACGCAGGAGGATCTGCCCCTGCTGGAGCGGGGGTGCGCCAACCTGCTGCACCATGTGGAGACGATCCGCCGCTCCGGCGTCACGCCGGTGGTGTGTCTGAACCGGTTCTACACCGATACGGAGGCAGAGCTGGCGCTGGTGCGCCGCGTCTGTGAGGCCCACGGGGTGCGCTGCGCCGTGTCCGACCATTGGCGCTATGGCGGCGCCGGTGCGGAGGAGCTGGCGCGGGTGGTGCTGGACGCCTGCGAGGAGCCGTCGGACTTCCGGCTGCTGTACCCGGACGAGCTGCCCCTGCGTCAGCGGGTGGAGCGCATCGCACGGGAGGTCTACGGCGCCGACGGCGTGGACTGGTCGCCGCTGGCGGCGGAGAAGGCCGCCCGGTTTGAAAGTGACCCCCAATACGCCGGGTACTGCACCATGATGGTCAAGACCCATCTGTCTCTGTCCCACGATCCCGCTCTAAAGGGTGTACCCACCGGCTGGCGGCTGCCGGTGCGGGACGTGCTGGAGTACAGCGGCGCACGGTTTTTGTGTCCGGTGGCCGGCGGCATCTCCATGATGCCCGGTACCGGCTCCGACCCCGCCTACCGCCGGGTGGATATCGACACGGCCACCGGCGAGGTCACAGGTCTGTTTTGAGGGAGGAGCGCGTATGGACGATACATTGCGGAGCTGCCGGGAATTTACGGAGGTGCTGGCCTCCGATGCACCCGCACCGGGGGGCGGCGGCGCGGCGGCACTGACCGCCGCCATCGGCACGGCGCTGGGCGGCATGGTGGCGGCGCTGACCGTGGGAAAGCCGCGCTACGCGGCGGTGGAGACGGAGCTGCGGTCTGTCATGGCGGACTGCGACGCCCTGCGGCAGCAGCTTTTGGCGCAGGTGCAGGCCGACGCGGAGGGCTTCCTCCCGCTGGCGGCGGTGTACGCTCTGCCCAAGGACGATCCTACCCGGCTGGAAAAGCTGGCGGCGGCATCTGCGGACGCCTGCAAAACGCCGCTTCATATCATGGAGCTGTGCTGCCGGGCGCTGGACGCCATGGCGGTACTGGCGGAAAAAGGCTCCCGTCTGGCGGTATCCGACGCCGGATGCGGCGCGGCCATTCTGGGCGGCGCACTGCGTGCGGCATCCCTGAACGTACTGGTGAACACAAAGGCCATGGGCGCGGCGGGCGCACCGCTGAATGAACGGTGCCTTGCCCTGCTGCACCGTGGCGAGACGGCGGCTGACGCCGTATTTGCGCAGGTAAAGCACGACCTGTTGTAAGGAGGGACGGCGTATGGCAAAACTGCTGACAGGCCGTGAGGCGGCGTCGGCGCTGACCGCGGCGCTTCAGCGGCGCACGGACGCGCTGACTGAACGGGGCGTCACACCCAAGCTGGCCATCCTGCGCTGTGGGGAAAACGAATCGGACAGTGCATACCTGCGCAGCGCACAACAGCGCGCCGCACGGTGCGGCGTGGCCGTGGAGGTCACCTCCCTGCCGGAGACGGTGACGCGGGCGGCACTTCTGGCCGCCATTGACGGTGTGAACCGCGATGCGTCCGTCCACGGCTGCCTGCTGCTGCGTCCGCTGCCGGCGCATCTCCGGGACGCGGAGGACGCTATCTGCAACCGGCTGCTGCCGGAAAAAGACGTGGACGGCATGACGGATGTCTCCGCCGCCGGTGTGTATTTGGGACGCACCACAGGGTTTGCCCCCTGCACGGCGGAGGCGGTAACGGTGCTTTTGGATCACTACGGCATCGACTGTACCGGAAAACGGGCGGTGGTCATTGGGCGCTCTCCGGTGGTGGGTCGCCCCGCCGCCATGCTGCTGCTGGAGCGGAACGCCACGGTGACGGTTTGCCATACCAGAACGCAGGCGCTGTCCGACGTCACCCGCGAGGCGGATATCATCGTCTCGGCGGCGGGGGCGGCTGAGTGCCTGACGGCGGCCCATGTCCGGCCCGGTCAGACGATCATCGACGTGTCCGCCAACTGGGACGCAGCAAAAAACACCATCGTAGGCGATGCGGACTTTGACGTGGCCGCGTCCATCGTGGACGCCATCACCCCTGTACCGGGCGGTGTGGGCGCGGTGACCTCCGCCGTACTGATGCGCCATGTGGTGCAGGCGGCGGAGCGCACCTTGGAGGGAGGAAACCTGTGAATCTGTTTTTGACATTGGCATATCTGTTTTTCATCGGCTCCGTATTGGGCTGGGTGCTGGAGCTTTTCTACCGGCGCTTTATCTCCGGCGCCAATCCGGAGCGCAAGTGGATCAACCCCGGCTTCTGCGTAGGGCCGTATGTACCGCTGTACGGCTTCGGCCTGTGCATCCTGTTTGTGCTGGCGGCCATCGGCGACGCCCACGGCGTCCACACCGTCGGCGACAAGCTGCTGCTGTTTCTGGGTATGTCGGTGAGCATGACCGCCATCGAGTATATCGCCGGTATCATGTCGCTGAAGATCATGCACGTCCGGCTGTGGGATTACAGCAACCAGTGGGGCAACATTCAGGGTCTGATCTGCCCCCAGTTCTCCCTGATCTGGGCGGCGGCCAGCGCGGGCTACTACTTTCTGGTGCATCCCCACATTCTCGACGCCCTGCAATGGCTGTCGGAGAATCTGGCGTTTTCCTTTGTGATCGGCTACTTCTTCGGCGTGTTCACCATCGACGTGGTGTACTCCGCCCATCTGGTGACCCGCATCCGCCAGTTCGCCAAGGAGAACGAGGTGGACATCAAGCTCGAGCAGCTCAAGGCCCATATCCGCCGCCGTCAGGACGAGCGGCGCGAGAAGGCCAACTTCCTCTTCGCCTTCCGCTCCAGCCACTCGCTGGCGGAGCATCTGCGTGAGGCGCAGGAGGCATGGGAGGAGCGGCACAAGGTGGAGAAGAAATGACCATCGCCCCGCAGCCAATATGAAAACCGCAAAAACATTTGTATAGGAGGACTATAAAGTGAGAGACGTTCACAGCAAAAAGCCAGAGGAGTGCCAGTATTCCTTCACCCAGCACAAGACCTGCGAGTTCTTCCCCTGCCACAAGACGGAGCATCCGGAGGATTTCAACTGCCTGTTCTGCTACTGCCCGCTGTATACGCTGGGCAGCCACTGCGGCGGAAACTTCGTCTATCTGGACAGCGGCGTAAAGGATTGCTCCAACTGTCTGGTACCCCACGGACGGGGCAGCTACAGCTACGTTTTGAAGAAATTTCCGGAGCTGATGGAGCTGGCCAAGAAAAATCGCTGAAACGGCGCAGCATAAACGAAACCGGCGGGAATCCCGCCGGTTTCGTTTATGTGCCGGTGACCACCTGTGCAAAGCCGGCGGCAAACAGTCTGGCTGCGCGAAGCGCCTCGTCCAGCGAATTGCCGGCGGTACCTACCTCCACCAGCATACTGCCGGTGGTCAGGTGCTGGTTGTAATTGGAATTGCGCAGCGTCATGGGGCGCATCAGCGTGGGGGACAGCTCCGTCAGCCGCTGCTGGATGGCCACCGCCAGCTTGACATTTTCCAGCCAGTGGTCGTTGTTGCTGCCCATGACAAAGCTGATCTGGGCGCAGTGGGGGTCCTCCCGGGTGATGACCTTATACTGGTGTCCCGCCTTGTCCTCGATGGCGTCCCGGTGGACGTCCAGCACAAAGGACAGTGTGGGGTATTTGGCCAGATATCCCCGGATGGCGTCCGCCGCCCGCTCATACGCGCCGTCGTAGGCGGGATCGTCGTACAGCGCCCGGTCGTGGAGCACGGAGATGCCGTAGGACGACAGGGCGGCGGCGATCTCGTCGCCCACCCGGATCATGTTGACGGAGGTATCCGCCGTGCGGCAGGTGCCGGTGGGAGCGTACGCCTGTCCCTTGGGCATAGTGTACGCCTCGCTGCCGTGGGTGTGGACGATCAGCACCTGCGGCGCGTCCTCCGACAGCTTGGCGGCGAAGGTGCCGTCGAACCATCCCGGCTCCAGCGCCTTGGTCGAGTTGTTTTTGATGAACACATCGCCCACCTGCACGAAACCGGAGGGTGACGCGGGCGCGATGGTCTGGGATGCGGCGCCGTTGTCCTCGTGGCCGGACGGCTCCGCCTCCGGCTGCGGCGCAGGTGTAACGGGAACGGGCGCGGCGGGCGTTTTCTCCGTCGCTGTCCCGTCTTGCGGCAAAGCGGCTACATCCGCCCATGCGGACAGCAGCAGTGGGGACTCCCGCAGCGCCAGCAGCGCAGGCAGCGCCAGCGTATCCGCCGCCGCCATATCCCCCAGCTCCCAGCGCAGCAGCGTCTCCGGCAGGCGAACGGAGTCCCGGACGGCGGCTGCCGCGTCCCGGAGACTGTCGCTGCCCATTGCGGCGGCGGTGACCCAAAGCGTGGCGGCGGCCAGCATCATGGCGGCCAGACGGCGGAAACGGTCTCTCTTCACAGGTATCCCTCCTCACTGTACAGACAAGCCTATGCAGCGGCTGCGGAGGATATGCAAACCCGATGTTGAAGACGGTTATTTTGCCGAAATACCGCCTTTACGCAGAATAACCGAAAAAGCCCCCTCCGGCGGTGCCGGAGGGGGCTTTTGTTGTTCCGTTAGCTGTCGAAGGACGGGTTGATAAAATAGATATTCTTCTCGCTCATACGATCCTTTGCAAGACGCAGTCCCTCGCCGAAGCGCTGGAAATGCACGATCTCCCGGGCGCGCAGGAATTTGATGACATCGTTGACATCCGGGTCGTCACTGAGCCGCAGGATATTGTCGTAGGTGACGCGGGCCTTCTGCTCCGCCGCCAGGTCCTCGGTCAGATCGGCGATCAGGTCGCCCTTGACCGCCATGGACGCCGCGTTCCACGGGAAGCCGGCGGCTGCGGCGGGATAAATACCGGCGGTGTGATCCACAAAGTAGGCGTCGAAGCCGGCGGTCTTGATGTCCTTTTCCGACAGATTGCAGGTCAGCTGGTGGACGATGGTGCCGATCATCTCCAGATGCCCCAGCTCCTCCGTGCCGATGTCCGTGAGCAAGCCCTTCAGCTCCGGGTAGGGCATGGAGTAGCGCTGGCTCAGATAACGCAGGGATGCGCCCAGCTCCCCGTCCGGCCCGCCGTACTGGGAAATGATCAGCGCCGCCAGTCTGGGGTTGGCGTTTTTGATCTTCACCGGGTATTGCAGCTTCTTTTCATACACAAACATCAGTCGTTCCCTCCTTTGTCCCAAGGCCACGGGTCATCCAGCCAGCGGAAGCCGCCCTCGGTGATGGCCGTCTTGCACAGCGGGCCGTTGGCCTCCTCGTACCGCGCACGCCCCTCCCGGCCCAGCCGGATGTAGCCCCAGTACAGCTCCTGCGCCTGCTTGTCGTTGGGATGGGTGGTCAGGTACAGCCCCAGCTCGTCAATGGCGAAGTCCAGCGCCATCAGCTCCAGCAGCGCCTCGTTTACCTTGGGAAACCGGGAGCGCAGTTCCTTGCGAAACGGCAGATCCAGACCGGGGAACAGCGTGCCTTGCAGCAGCGCCTCCTTGTCCTCGTAGCGCTGGGCGTCCTCGCGCTGCATGGCGATATAGGGAAACGCCATGTTGCCGCAGCCCTTCGGCAGGCGTCCGTCCATCTCGCGGCAGACTGCGTCGCTGCGGGCCGTCATCTCCCGCGCCGCGCCGTCCTGTGCTGCCGCCGCAACAGCGGCAGTTCTCTCCATATACAAGAGAAATTCCTCCTTTGAAACGGTGATATCGTGAGCCGGAAACGGCTCACCTCATTCTATGTGCCGGCGGCGCGGCGGGCGCCTGACGGGAGGGCGGAAAAATTTCCGGAAACTTTTGCGAAAACAGGAGATTTACACCGCAGAGTGTGGTACAATGGTGCGGACATCACAGACAGCCCTTTCCTCCCGCAAGGAGGAGGGCTGTCAAATACAGGCAAGGAGAAACTGCCATGAAGGTCGTGCTGCAACATCTGACCAAGAGATTCCCCAACCGCAACAAAAAAGCGGGCGGCGACGTCATCGCCGTCCATGACTTCACCTTTGAGATCCCCGACGGGAAGCTCATCGGTCTGCTGGGCCCCTCCGGCTGTGGCAAGAGCACGGCGCTGAATCTCATCAGCGGCCTGCTGGAGCCGTCGGAGGGACAGATCTTCTTCGGCGAGGACGATGTGACCCATCTGCCGCCGGAGAATCGCGGCGTGGGGCTGGTGTTCCAGAACTACGCCCTGTACCCCCACCTGACGGTGCGGCAGAACATCATGTTCCCGCTGGAGAACCTGCGGGGCGCGGAGAAGCTGACCAAGGCGGAGATGGCGGAGCGGACGCTGGAGGCGGCAAGGCTGGTGCAGCTGGAGGGTCTGATGGACCGCAAGCCCAGCGAGCTGTCCGGCGGTCAGCAGCAGCGTGTGGCCATCGCCCGCGCGCTGGTAAAGCGCCCCCGGGTGCTGCTGCTGGACGAGCCGCTGTCCAATCTGGACGCACGGCTGCGCCTTCAGACACGGGAGGAGATCCGCCGCATCCAGCGGCAGACCAACGTGACCACCGTGTTCGTCACCCACGACCAGGAGGAGGCCATGAGCATCTCCGACGAGATCGTGGTGATGAAGGACGGCGTGGTGCAGCAGATCGGCAGGCCGCAGGAGGTCTACGATAACCCGGTGAACCTGTTCGTCGCCAAATTTCTGGGTACGCCGCCCATCCACGTCTTTGACGGGCGCATCGAGGACGGCAAGCTGTACATAGGCGGCGCGGCGGTACTGGACGTAGACGGCGCGGCCGATCAGCCGGTATATGCCGCCATCCGGCCGGAGGGCTTTATCCTCGCTGAGGACGGCCCTCTGTGCTGCAAGCTGGACCGCGTGGAGGTCATGGGACGGGACATCAGCGTGGTATGCACCCACCCGGACTGTGAAAACGCGGCCATCCGCGCCATCATCAACGCCGACAGCCGCGTGGACACCACCCGGGATACGGTGCGCTTTGCCCTGAAGCCCCACAAGGTGTTCCTGTTCCATCGGGAGGAGCAGACGCGGCTGGCCTGCACCCTGAGGTGACGCCATGGACAAACGAAATGCCAAGGGCTGGCTGTACCTGCTGCCCGCCATCGCCTTTCTGGGCGTGTTCATGGTCTACCCGCTGGTGGATGTGTTCGTGTACTCCTTTGAGGAGGGGTACAACTCCGCGTCCCAGACGTTTTCCGGCGTGGGTCTGTTCAACTACCGCTATGTGCTGCGGGATCCCTACTTTTTGCAGGCGCTGAAAAACACCTTCATCCTCGTTATCATCACCGTGCCGGTGTCCACCGGCCTTGCCCTGCTGATCTCGCTGGGGCTCAGCTCCATCGAAAAGCTGCGGGGTCTGTTCCAGACGGTATATTTCCTGCCCTACGTCACCAACACGCTGGCGGTGGGTCTGGTATTCATGATCCTGTTCAAAAAGACTGCCTATACCGACGGTCTGGTAAACGTGATGCTCCACTGGTTCGGCAGTCCCGGCGTGGACTTTATCGACGGGCCGTACTGGGCAAAGATGTTCGTGCTGTGCTTCTACACCGTGTGGGTGGTGCTGCCCTTCAAGATCCTGATCCTCACCAGCGCGCTGGCGTCGGTGAAGCAGGACTACTACAACGCCGCCCGCATTGACGGTACCTCCCGCCGGCGCATCTTCACCCGCATCACCCTGCCCATGATCTCCCCCATGATCTTCTATCTGGTGGTCACCGGCTTCATCGGCGC
>OLGE01003116.1_pt1 | contig 13573 bp, 14 predicted proteins | sample 1605151 | NCBI WGS metagenome assembly OLGE01 (sample SAMEA3888912, study PRJEB22519) | human gut metagenome | biome: human gut; feature: human-associated habitat; material: faeces | place: Denmark | collected 2010
GTCATCGGGCATTATCTGAACATAAAACACTATCAGTAAGTTGGAGTCATTACCCTTTCTGACTACTTATTGGCCGAGGAAATATTCATGATCCATTCAATAGCATTAGGTGTTCTGATCCAAGGTTTAATATTATGGTTTATATAATCAATTGCTTCATCCATTTCACCTAACGTGATATATCCACTGTTAGACTTTGGTTGTAATTTGTACTTTGATAACAAGCTTGGGATGTGCTTATTAGAGCTAATAGCTGCTTTAGCGATATCATCGGCATCGGGGGATGACTGTCTGTAGGCGAGGAGGGCGCGTGTATACTGAAGAAACGGGCGCATATCACCTGAATAATCATCCAGTAGCACGCTCAGATCATCCACCATTTCGAGTTCAAGATAATAGTTCGCTAATAAATGACGAATCCCCTGGTTGTCGTTCGGGTTTAGCTTGAGCATTTCGTGGCAATGAGACATGGCCGGGTAGAAATTACCTGACTCCCATAGGGCATCAGCCAATGCTGCTTTTGCTCTCATATATGGACGCGTTTCGACAAATCCCCAGAAATTGCCCGCAAATTCCTGAAAATCTTCACCCAGTGCGACACTGGCCGCATATAAAGCCGTCTCCAGAGTAACGATTTTTGACTCAGGGGGCTCTTCGGATATCTCGCAGTAGAATGAGTATGCGTCAGCACAGAGCGGGGATTTTTTGATAGCTTTTCTGATGAGTTTCAGCACAACGTCCAGGTCATCAGTTTCCCAGGCATCGAACATAAATTCCTGAGCCGCAGCCAGATCCAGCTGTAATTGCTCAGAACTGACGGCATTTTTATATAAATCAACGCGCTTTTTAGTCGGGAATTTAATCATCTCAAGTATCCTTTTGGGAGCTCACCGTTACCTGCTACTTCATAGCACTGATGGTCGATTCTACCGCTTTGAACTTGCCACAAACAAGTTCGGGTCTGCCAGAACGGGATTGATCGCCCGGAGTTATTCCTGGATGCGCACCTGAGCTTTACGGCTGGGCGATTTTTTGCTTCGTTCCCGTTTGCCTTCGTTTTCCCGTTCATCCTGTTTTACCTGAGCCAGTCTGAGTACAGTCCCGAGACGTTTGTTATCAACAATCTGCCCCTGGTCGACACAGGCCAGTTTATCAAATGCCTGGCACTCAAGGCTCCGATGTCCGTAGTGGAAGGCGAGGGTGCCATCGGGATAATCCAGCACTTTAATTTTCTCACCGGCAAGACGGCTATTTTCTTCTGTCGGGTCCATGAGATAAAGGATCTTATCGTACTGGAAGGTCAGTGATTTCGACACGGTACGGACATCATGCCAGGCAAAGATGTCTCTTAACTCATCGGGGTTTTCCTTCACCGGACGATGCAAATCTTTCGGGAACCTGGCCGGTCGTGAAAACCGGCTGTTAAAGTCAGCGATGAAAGTGGCAAGCCAGGCATTTGCGGCCTCAATGCCGGTAATACCTTCCAGACGCATTTCTTTAATCAGCCGATCCTGAAGAGTCTGATTCGCCCGTTCCACGCGACCTTTAGCCTCAGAGCTGTTGGCACAGATAAGCTCGATTGCCAGGTCATAGAGCACACGTCCGAACTGGGTAACGGTGGTATTGCGGTTCTCCGGACCACTGACGCGAAATATTGCGTGTTTGTCACTGTACAGCGATACCGGCTTCCCATGCTGCTCAATGTATTCCCGGGTTGCCAGCATGTAGTCAAAGGCTGTTTCTGACTCGCTGAACCGCAAATGCATCAGACGGCCGGTGGCATCATCGATAAAGACCAGCAGGCAGCATTTTGGTGCACGGCCTTCAAACCAGTCATGGTGGGAGCCGTCGATCTGGATCAGTTCCCCCAGGCAATCACGTCGATGCCGGGGTTGATAAACCCGTGACTTGCGTCGGGCATGTGGGATCCAGATTCCGTCAGACGTCATCCAGTTGCGGACGGTCTCGATTGAAAGCCGGATATTATGGCGCTCTCTGAGCTTTTCTGCGGCCAGTGTGGGTCCAAAGTCACTGTAGTTTTCACGTATCAGCGTGAGTACACGCATTTTGAGAGATTCGGTCAGCCGACGGTTGCTGGGTTGACCGCGTTTGCGGCTGACAAGTCCTTCAGCACCAGAAACCCGGTAGCGATTGATAAGCCGTTGCGCCTGACGTTCTGAAATGCCAAGCTGTGACGCTGCATCACGACGGCGTAGACGTTTTTCACAAACTGCCTGTATCACCGGTAAACGGTGGATCTCTTTATCTGACATGGTTACCAACATGCGTTGAGTCCCTTAGAATTGGGGTCTGAAGTCCAATGGAACGAAAACGTACGTTAGTGAAGTAACTATCTGATATATAAACATAATAGACGCAGAAAAAATCGCTTAAAACGGCGTGTTTTTAATCAATAAATGGCATTTATCGGACATTGTTGTCTACAAATCGATTTTTCAGACATGTGTTTATCTCTTACCGTACGTTTTCGTACGGTTGGACCTCAAACCCTTTAAACGAACTTCCGCGTATTCACCGTAGACTGAACCCTGATGCGTGGCATCACTATGCCCGGGAATGTGGAATACACCTTGATAATCCAGCTCAGGGTGTGCGGTACGATCTACATGAAATGGCCATCGCTGCCGTCATCGCAGGACAAGGCGTAGCATTGGTTCCGCGTATGTATGTCGAGAATGAATTGCGTTGCGGTATGCTCGTTTCGCCCTGGCCAGCCTCAGGATGCCTGAGCAAAAAATTCTGTTTAGTAAAACCGACGGAAACGGGGATCAATGAGGCTGCGCTGGAAAGTTTTGAACGCTGGCTGCTTGCTGAAATTAATACTCTCACCAGCCTCAATGCTGAACGATGACATTCCGTCCGCTCCTCGCTGTGAGTTCAACCGATGGATGCAACCCATTGGTTAAATGCTCTGCGAGTGATTCATAGTATGGGGTTTTTCCTGGCCTATAGTAGTGCGGCCCCACAGTCCCATGTTTATATTTTTTAAGTCTGGACTTAGGCAGGCATTCGTTATTTGCGCTGACCTGCCAGTTCATGACAAAGCGCACCGATCTTTTCAACTGCATTGAGCAGCGTGGACGAGGGTTCATTCGCACAATTTAACCTCAGGAAGTTCTGAAACTCGGCCCCTGGGGAAAACAGGAGGCCAGGACTGACACCAATGCCCAGCGCCAGCGCGCGACGGTGTACCACCAATGAATTCAGCGGATGCGGGAGTTCTATCCACAACAAGAAACCGGCTGTCGGCACGGTAACACGAGTGCCCTGTGGGAAGCTTGCCTTGACCCGGGCGATAACGGCTTGTACCCCCTCTGATATCCGGAACTTCAAGCGTCGTAAATGACGATCGTAGTCCCCACTTGCCAGTATATTGCTCGCGGCAGCCTCAAGCAGCGGTGCGCCAGCCCAATCCCCGGCCATGCGAGCCTGCAATACCTGAGTGTGATAGCGTCCTGCCGCAACCCACCCGATTCTCCAGCCCGGGGCAAGGGTTTTGGATAATGAACTGCAGTAGATCACACTCCCGCTCTGGTCGAACGCCTTGCAGGCCGGAGGACGCTGCCCTTCACCGGCCAGATCACCATACACATCGTCCTCAATTAAAGGGATGCCTGCACGTTCAATCAGAGCAACAAGTTCCTGCTTACGGGTGACGGGCATACTGGCACCGAGTGGGTTTTGCACCGTGGGCGAAGCCAGCACGGCTGCGGGACGGTGACGCTGAATAGCTTCATCCAGAGATGCCAGCAACAAGCCTTCAGCAGGATCCGTGGGGATTTGCAATGCCTTGAGGCCTAAGTCCTCAAGCAGCAGGAGCGTACCGAAGTAGGCAGGTTGCTCAATTGCCACTACGTCACCTGGCTGACATACAGCCCGCAGAGCCAGACGCAGTGCTTGCGTCGCTCCAGCCGTGATGACGAGATCATCCGAACCAAAACGGGCTCCCCACTGTGCAGCGCGTACGGCTATATTTCTGCGCAGGTCTGCCCTTCCCGGCGGCAGGCTGTAGCTCTGCCCGTGCGCGTCAAGGCGGCGGGTTGCAGTCTGTAGCGCCCGCTGTAGCGTGTTTGTTGGCAACCATATTGGATCGGGCAGCGCTGCACCAAGTGGCACCAGACGGGCTTCTGCGCTACTAAATAGTGAACGGGCTACTGCTGACATTGTCACGGGAACTGGGCCAGGTAAATCCTGGGAAGACGGCATGTTCTGAGATGTGTTTATCTGGCAAACGAAGTAGCCCGAACGCGGACGCGCTACAATCAGGCCCTCGGCCTCGAGACAACGGAGTGCTTCCAGTGCCGTTGGGAGGCTAACCTGCTCTCGTTCGGCCAGTTTACGTGCGGAGATCATCCTGTCGCCGACTCGCAATACACCTGATGCAAGGGTAAGGCGCAGCATTTCAGCAATCCGGCGGTAATGTTGGGACAACAGACGTGGAGCGGACATTGCGAACTGTACAGTCTGATTTTCGATAGATCTGACTATACAGACAATGATGTGGCCCTTCTATAGTGGTGCCGAACCCGCTCAATCAAGGAGGCATTATGCATAGCGATAACTTCGATCTTTCTGCTTATTTCCGTCGCATAAACTACACCGGGCATGCAGCCGCCGATACCGCCACGCTGCACGCGCTCATGCGTCATCAACTCTTTTCGGTGCCCTTCGAGAATCTGGATGTACAGGCTGGCAAAGTCGTATCCCTGGTACCCGAAGACATTGCAGATAAACTGCTACATCGAGGTCGTGGCGGATACTGCTATGAGGTTAATGGGCTATTTGCAATGGCATTGGACGCTTTAGGTATTACCTACCGTTTCGTTGCCGCTCGCCCGATGTTCTACCCGGCACGCCGACCGAAAACGCATATGGCATTAATTGCTGAAGTTGATGATCGCCTGTGGCTTTGCGATCTAGGGTTCGGCAGCTATGGTATTCGCGCGCCGCTCGCTATAGACATGACAGATACCGATATCGAACAGGATTTCGACACTTTCCGACTTATCCGTGACGTTAATAACGAGTATCTGCTACAAGCGAAGGTGGAGGGTGCATGGGCTAATCAATACAGTTTTGATCTGTCCCCCCAGGAGTGGATTGATTTCGTCCCGGCCAACTACCTCAATTCCACCCACCCTGATGCCATCTTTGTGCAGAAGTTACTGATCGTGCAGCACGCCCCCGAGGGTCGCCTGATTTTGCTAGGTAATTTGCTGAAGACGATCACCGCAGAGGGTATCGAAACGCAACAACTGATGGATGACGGTATTGCCCTGGCCCTGAAAAATCGCTTTGCTCTGCCTGTACCGCAATACATCGGGAAGAGCGCTTAATCCTGAGTACAGCCTTCCCTCTTTTTATTCTAATGAAATAGACAGAGGGCTGGCTGGCACGCCTGTCGCAGACTAGTCATTCACAAATGAGGGTCTGGATTTAGTTTTATTTCAGTTGCAACACCGATGCTAATTGACCATTCATTGAGCAGGAAATCAATGCCTGCTTTTCGCTCAAAGCTGCCTGTCAAAGTGGTCAAGCTTTTCCATAGCTCAGAGGTACCAAAAATCACCTTAACGAATGGAAGGGACTTCCCCTGGATATGCGCCTGATTAACTCTTGTGCAATCATGGGGTAAACATAGCCCCGGAGGGATTCGTTATGACCATCACTACTGTCGGTATCTGAATTCGGTGTCATCGCGCCACAAAGTACAGATGCCCTGCGCCACATGGTTTCCGGGCAGAAGAGCTCTTTACCGCTTCAGGTTCAGCAATGTGTTGATGATTTGCTGGAACACGTTGATCGCATTGAAGCTAACATCGCTGAATATGACCGAATTTTGTCGCGCATGGCCAAAACAGATCACCGCAGTCAGCGGCTAATGGAGCTAAAGGGAGTTGGTCCCACAACGGCCTGTGCACTGGTTGCCAGTATCGGTAATGCACATGATTTTAAAAATGGACGGCAACTGGCGGCCTGGCTGGGACTGACGCCATCACAATACAGCAGCGGTGGAAAGTCGAAGCTCGGCAGGATCACAAAAGCCGGTGATTCGTATCTGCGAACGCTTCTGGTACAGGGTGCTCGTTCAGTACTGATTGGCGCTGAGAAAAGGACTGACTCATTCAGTCATTGGGTCTGTTCACTGGTCGAACGCAGAGGATACTGGCGCGCTGTTGTGGCCATCGCCGCCAAAAAATGCAAGGCTGTGCTGGGCATCATTGCATTACGGTGATGATTTCAGACTGTACTCAGCCAGCTAAAGTACGAAGCAACAGTATGACCATCTGACCTGCAACTCGTTGATGATAAAGAGTTAAACCCCGTGAGGTATATCTGAATATTGTACAGGATATACGTATCCGCTTAACGAACAAGAGCCTCACGCGCGTCTTTCATCAGGGCCCGAATCGATGACGATTCATCATGGCCGTTTATAGTACCGCAGTCTCTCCCCTTTATTTTTACTGAAGAGCAGACAGAAACGTAAGCGTAAACCCAGTGCCGTATGTAGCCATTAAGCCAGTACTGATAACTTAGACGTCCACCTGTACAGACGGACATCTAAGTATGGAATCCCTATCCTGGCGAAAAGAACCCCGTAAAAATTATCCCAATGACTTCAAGCTACCTATGGTCGAACTTGCTTCCCGCCCCGGAGACTGGTGACCAATGCTGTCGTTCTCTGGAATACCATCTACATGCAGGCTGCACTGGATCATTTACGTAACGAAGGCGAAACCATAAATGAAGAGGATGAAGCCAGACTTTCGCCACTGAGACACGCGCATTTCAACATGCTGGGGCATTACACGTTCACACTTGCGGAGCAGGTAACAAAAGGCCAGCTAAGGCCACTGAAGCAAGCGGAAGAAACGGACGAATGGCCTCTGTAACGGTCATATTGTCGCGGGGATTGATGACCATCTGTTCAAAAAATGTACTTAGCGTACGTTTTCGTACGGTTGGGCTTCAGACCCCGAATTGCTTTCAGTTTAGCTTACTCTAAGGTGACATTTCTATCTGGATGAAAGGAAGTGCGGACAAATTCCTGGACCTTCAGGAGTTAATTTATGCATTCATACGAGGACCGGATTCGGGCCGTCGAACTCTATTACCGGTACGGAAAGAAAGCCTCCGTTGTCGTCATGGAGCTGGGATATCCTTCCACAAAACAGCTGGGCCGTTGGGTTCGGATTTATGAAGAGAAGGGCGATTTACCCAGGGAATTAAAACCAAGAGAACGCTATTCACGTACACAGAAAATTGCTGCTGTTGAGCATTATCTTACTCACGGTGGTTGCCTGTCGTACACTCGCCGAGCCATCGGCTACCCCAGTAACGAAATTCTAAAGCGCTGGATTGAAGAGTTTTACCCAAATGCGCGTCCCCTGGTCATTCGCTCAGGCACAAGCAAATGCTTCAGCCCGGAATAGAGGTCTCAGGCCGTCCGGGAGCTCTGTAACCGACGTGGAACCGCGCGTAAAGTTGCACAAAGCATAGGCGTCAGCGTCCCGGTCCTGTACAAATGGAAGAAAGACCTTATCAGTGACGAGGCTTATCAATCCATGCGCAAACGAAAGGCAGCCCCTCAGGATAAAAATCAGGATACTTTACTCGGTGAAATCCAGCGTCTCAGGAAGCAGGTTCATCAGCTGCAGCTCGAACGTGACATACTGACAAAGGCGAATGAACTGATAAAAAAAGATCTGGGCGTCAGCTTTCTGAAACTGAAAAACAGGGAGAAAACCCTGATAGTTGATGCCCTTAAGAAAAAGTACCCCGTTGCTGAGTTGCTAAGCGTTCTGCAACTTGCCCGCAGCTGTTATTTTTATCACAAAGCCAGCAAACGTCTGTACGATAAGTATGCGGAAATACGCGTGATCATGGCCGATATCTTTGAGGAGAATTACCGCTGTTACGGCTACCGGCGCCTTCACGCGATGCTTCGCAGTAACAACAGAGTTATTTCTGAAAAGGTTGTCCGCAGACTGATGGCAGAAGAGCAGCTCGTTGTTAAGCGCACCAGGCGACGACGATATAACTCTTACTGTGGCGAAATCGGTCCGGCACCGGAAAATTTACTCGCCCGGGATTTTAGTTCCTGCAGGCCAAATGAGAAGTGGCTGACCGATATTACGGAGTTCCAGCTTCCGGCTGGAAAAGTCTATCTGTCGCCGGTTATCGACTGCTTTGATGGCCAGGTTGTAAGCTGGTCGATAGGAACACGCCCGGACGCGACGCTGGTGAATACGATGCTCGATGACGCACTCGATACGCTCAGCGAACATGATAAACCGGTGATACACAGCGATCGTGGTGGCCATTACCGGTGGCCGGGCTGGCTCGAGCGTATCAACACCTCCGGACTTATAAGGTCCATGTCGCGCAAAGGATGCTCGTCGGATAATGCTGCGTGTGAAGGCTTCTTCGGGCGTATCAAAAACGAAATGTTCTATGGCAGAGACTGTGCGGGTATCACGCTGGAAAAATTTATATGCTTCCTGGACAGGTACATACGCTGGTATAATGAGAAAAGTATCAAGCTATCATTAGGTGCAATGAGTCCTGTGAAGTACCGGCAGCATCTTGGGATCACAACATAACAGTCCAGGAAAACATCCGCAGCCCCAAAGGGGACATTACAGCATGGCGTTAACAATAGCCTTTTTCTCCTGTGTAAGTTCACACAGATATTGCAATTGCCTCAGAACACTAAAGGAGGGATTGCCAGATGTTGATGCAGCATATCGGTGTCGGCTATTTTGGGTATTACCGAGCAACTGCTTATGCGATGAAACACTCTCTTATGCCCGAGATTGCGAAGTTAAGAATGAAGGCTCTGAACTTCTGGGATAAGCACGGGATCCGTGCCGCAGCTGATGCTTTTGACGTATCAACGCGAACACTCTACTGGTGGCGCCGGTTACTGCGCACCGGTGGTCCAGAAGCACTAATTCCAAGAAGCAAAGCCCCTCTGGTTCGCCGTTCAAGGCACTGGCATCCTGATGTACTCAAGGAGATCAGGCGTCTGAGAACTGAGTTACCCAATCTCGGCAAAGAGCAGATTTTTGTCAGGCTGAAACCATGGTGTGAAGCGCGGCATTTTACCTGTCCCAGCACGTCAACCATTGGAAGAATCATTGCTGGTGCTCACGATAAAATGCGGATGATCCCCGTACGCCTCAGCGCCAGGGGCAAAGCCCGGTTGATAAAAAAACGCTCAGTGAAGCCCAGAAGACCAAAACAATACCGCCCGGTAAAAACAGGCGAACTCATAGGGATGGACGCGATTGAACTCAGGATGGGGGACCTACGCCGCTATATCATTACCATGATCGACGAGCACAGCGACTATGCGCTGGCCCTGGCGGTCCCTTCACTCAACAGCGATATTACCAGCCATTTCTTCAGCAAGGCCACAAAGCTCTTTCCTGTCGCTATCAGACAAGTTGTCACTGACAACGGTAAGGAGTTCCTCGGTAACTTTGATAAAACGCTACAGGAAGCCTCGATTAAACACATCTGGACCTATCCGTACACACCGAAAATGAATGCGACCTGTGAGCGATTTAACCGGACACTTAGAGAACAATTTATTGAATTCAATGAATTGTTGCTTTTTGAGGACCTGAATTTGTTTAATCAAAGAATGGCTGAATATCTGGTGCTGTATAACAGCAAAAGGCCACATAAATCACTCGAACTGATGACGCCAGTGGACTATATTTTACGTGAGAGTAAAAATTGCAATATGTGGTGGACCCATACATCTCCTTGCCTTACGGCAGCTAAGAGGCTACTCTGTTGGTGTCTAGTCAAGCAGATGGCCTCGTGTGGTTGGTTAATGAAAATTAACGTCCTACGGGGCTTTCTTCTTTCTGCCTCACAACATCAAAACACTCAAACATCATGAGGCAAAAAGCCTCAAGCGCCGACACCATTATACCGTGTTTACTCCCATCCTCCCAGGGCTAATAAGCTGGTAAGTTAATAACTTTTAAGATGGTTTCCGCCGTGTTTCTGCCCTGCATCCCGGCATCTGCTGGAGTTCAGTCATGAATTTTCCCCTCTGTCGATATGCTCCGGTTACCACTTCTGCGCCGACCAATGTAACGGTTCTGTGCAGACGCAATGCAGTGCCAGGACAACCCCCTTGTTCGCCAGCTGCGCCCATGTCTGATGTTAACCAAACGACTCAGCTACCTGTTTGAAGATTTACGCCAAAATAGAGGTCTACGCTTATGACAAAATTCTCCAGGCAATATCAGATATCAGTAGCGTCATATCCGAAAGAGATTTTTAAAGTCACTTTTCCTGATTGTATTTCTTTCAAAATTTAATGAAGGTAAGGTTATTTAGCCAATTGACGCGCCACTTGAATAAGTTATTATTACTTACAGTCACTCTGAACTATCAGCAATTTTACAGGCTCAACAATGCCTGTAGAAATATCTTTGTATCGGTATTATTTTAAGGAATCAATTATGACACTCACTGCATATTACCAGCTAAGGAATACAAAGGCCGCAGGTCTTGGTTTCGAATTGCTGACCAGTGAACCGGGAGCCTTTATTGTGCTGGAAGAAAGCAGTTATGAGAAACCGTATGAAATTGCCCGCTATGGGCATAACGGGAGTGCAGGCGATCGTTCGAATGCGTTCAGTTGCGCGATGAATAAAGCCCGTAGCCTGCAGAATTACAGTGGAGCAAAGCTGGATTACAACGTTTACGAAGAAACTGCCTGAATCATCCTGTAATAGCTGTGTGTAGTCTTTGCCCGCCGCTGACGGGCTTTTTTATGTGACACCGGACAGGAGCGCCAGGCATCATGACAACGCCCTCTCCTCCTTTGCTTCACTTCCTGTCAGGTTTAAGACGACTATCAAACCGGAACGCTATCTGTTGAGCCTTCTGCACGATCCCGTAAAACTCAGGGTGCTCAGGATTTAACAGATAGTTGAACTCTACCGGCGATAAGGCTGAGGGAACACGCAGTGCAACCGAGCTCCTGGTAAATGACCAGGCATCTCCGTAATCAGCCAGTTCCTGAGGCGCATCCTCATCAGCCCAGTTGTCCGGTAATTCATCCATGTTTGCGCTTTGGATCAGTTCATCAGGCACATCGATACTCAGTAGCGTGAAAGAGTCCATTATCTGTGCCGCATGCAGGTGTACCAGCGTCTCCAGCATCGTTAGTGATGCTGTTTCGGAGACATATACCATTGACACCCCCACGCTATTCCAGCGCCCACCAGCCTCTTTCGCACCATATCCGGTCCAGGCCGTAGAAAGATACTTTGTTTTCGTCAGCCTGTAGAGGATCACGAGTACACCCCATGCTCCAGACGCGTAATCAGCTTAATGACCTCATAGGCTCCCGTTTCGGATGCCATCAGGTCTGCTGGCACTTTCCAGCTCAATGCCCGGTTAGGTTCGTTCAACCACTTCTGTGCGGCTTCCCTGTCGCCTTCAAACAAATCTACCGCCCGATCAATGACGCGGATAATACGTACCAGACGTTCACTTTGTTCCGGGTTAAAACGTGCCTTCACACTGCGGCTAAATGTGGTTGACGGGATACCGGACATTTTTCTCAGGTCATTCTGGGTTATTCTGGCCCAGTCAGTTATCCGGTTCGCCACCTTCCCGTCCAGACCTTCATTTATTTGGCCCAGAAGCGCTACGCCATCAGCATTATTTAACCCGGCAACCTGCCAGAGGCGCTGTGGTCTGGCTGGAGTTGAGGACAAACTAAATGTTTTCATAGCAAACCTCCATTTGGTCTTCTCATTATACCCAAATAGTAGCACCAGAGCAAATATCAACCACCAGCAGACGGAAGGCATTTTTCCTGATTGCGATACTCAGAGTGTAGCGATCGGTATCGAGTCCCACCTCGTTGTATAGGCTGGAGAGAGCATATCTCTCTTCATTGACCACGCCGGTGCGATGCCCCGACCGGCAAACCATACTTTGCCTTTGCCTGAGTTGTTTATCGTATCCAGTACGTTCATGAGCGCGTCACTGTTTGCATACGACCTCCCTTCATCAAATAACGATAGCTGGGTAACTCCGCAGGGACGGAAATCGTTGAGCATGACTCCCGCCTTTGCATAGTTATGTCCGTCTTTCCAGATTTTATCCAGAGCCCGGCCCGCCGCCGCGATAATGTCCCGCGTATCACGTGATGGAATGCAGAGCTGTTCGCTGGAGACTTTGCTGTAATAGGGTTCATGTTTTGAAAAAGTCGAGGTTTTTATGAAAGCTGATACCTGACCGCAGTACTGACGTTCCTGGCGCAATTTTTCCGCAGCACGTTCAGCATACTGGCAAATTGCCTGCCGCATGGATTCATACGTTGTTATACGCTGCCCAAAGCTCCTGCTGCATATGATCTGTTGTTTTGGTGGCGGGGCATCCTCCAGGTCGATACAACTTTCTCCCCGTAGTTCCCTCACTGTTCGTTCAAGAACTACGGTGAAGTTTCGTCTTATGAATGCAGGGTTAGTACGAGCCAGCTCCAGCGCAGTGGTTATGCCCATTGCATGAAGCTTACTTGTGGTTCGTCCACCAACCCCCCACACCTCCTCTACCGGCATCAGAGAAAGCATCTTATCTATCCGATTACGCTGGCCTGCAGTCAGTGCGAGTACCCCTCCGAACTGGGGCCAGGTCTTACTGGAATACTGGCAGGCTTTCGCAAGGGTTTTTGTAGGGGCCAGGCCTACCCCTATCGTCAGTCCAGTGCAGCGGAAAACATGATCCCTTAGCTGATGTCCGTATTCCTCAAACGTCATGCAGTTATCAATCCCACCAGCCCAAATAAAAGACTCATCGATGGAATACTCTTCTACACGGGATGATAATTCCTCCAGGCAGAAATGTACTCTGGCGCTCATGCTGGCATACAGCTCGTAGTTACTGGAGAAGGCAATCACGGGCTCCGGGAAGCGCTGCTCACGCAACTTAAACCAGGGTAAACCCATAGGAATGCCGAATTTTTTGGCCAGTTTACAACGAGCTATAACGCAGCCGTCGTTGTTAGAAAGGACGACCACTGGTTTATCGCGTAAATCGGGTCTGAAGCATTTCTCAACACTGCAATAAAAGCTGTTCACATCCGCCAGAGCATACATTACAGATTACCCCGGGCACGATGAACCCAATGAGTCACCACGCCAAAAATTGTCAGTTCATCGGGGTCTGGGTAAATTGGTGAATAAGCATTGTTCATAGGCAACAGGGCCAGTCTGGGAGTGGTCTGGAGCTGTTTAACAGTGAAGCCGCCGTCCACCTCGGCGATCACGATATCGCGATGTTGAGGACGCAGAGAACGGTCCACCACCAGCAAATCTCCATCACGCATACCGACATCCTGCATGCTGTTTCCCTGAGCTCGCACGAAATATGTTGCGGATGGATGCCTGATGCAATAATCGTTCAGGTCTAGGGAAGGTGCGAATAAGCAGGTCATTTCTTCCCAAGCTGACTCGCTGATTAAAATTTCGCGGATCTGGGCCGATTTTTTTCCCGCAAACACATCGAATCA
>OLGE01003124.1_pt1 | contig 13540 bp, 10 predicted proteins | sample 1605151 | NCBI WGS metagenome assembly OLGE01 (sample SAMEA3888912, study PRJEB22519) | human gut metagenome | biome: human gut; feature: human-associated habitat; material: faeces | place: Denmark | collected 2010
CGTTGAACCCGTTGAACCCGTTGAACCCGTTGAACCCGTTGAACCCGTTGAACCCTGAACCCTTTACTCCATTTACGCTTTATTTACAATCTAAACTAGACTTGTACAGCACCTATTCTTTCTTTTTTACATCCATCCTTTAGACTACAAATATCAACGCAAGAGAAAACAAAAATAAAAGGTATGTCTCTAAGGAGGACACAAAATGAAACTCAAAAAAATGATGGCACTGGCGCTGGCTTCTACCGCTTTGATCGCAGCAGCAGGATGCGGCGGAAACAGTGAGCCGGCAAAGAGCGGCGCTGCTTCCGGCGCGAAGGTGACTGGTCAGGTCACTTCTTCCGGTTCTTCCGCACTGCTTCCGCTCGTAAAGGATGCGGCTGCTAAGTTCAAGAGCAAGAATCCGGAAGTATCTCTGACTCTGAATGCAGGCGGTTCCGGTACCGGTCTGAAGCAGGTCGCTGAAGGCTCTGTCAACATCGGCAATTCCGATGTACCGGCTGAAAAGAAGCTGCCGGCTGAAAAAGCCAAAGGCCTCGTAGACCATAAGGTCTGCACCATGACTGTTGCTGCTATCATCAATAAAGATATCGCTGACAAAGTGAAGAGCCTGACCTCCCAGCAGCTGCAGGATGTCTTCACAGCCAAAGTCACCAACTGGAAAGAGGTAGGCGGCCCGGATGAACCGATCGTCCTTGTCACCCGTCCGACCACCTCCGGCACCCGTGCTCTCTTCACGGAACTGGCACTGGCTGGTCAGGAAGAAGCATCCAACAAATCTCTGGAAACCGATGACAGCGGTACACTGATCCAGAGCGTCGCACAGACCAAGGGTGCTATCGGCTATGTCGCTCTTCCATACCTTGTCAATAACAAAGACGTGGCAGCTCTTGCGATCGACGGCGTGGCACCGACTCTGGAAAACACCTACAATGGCACTTACAAAGTCTGGGGCTATGAACACATGTACACCAAGGGCGAACCGACCGGCGCTGTCAAAGCCTTCCTCGACTACATTCTCTCTGATGAATATGGCGTAGAGATCGAAAAACAGGGCTACGGCGTTTCTTCCAAAATGAAGAAATAAATGGGGGTTAGCCCGTGGGGCGGCTTATCCACTGATTGTGGATGAAAGCTTTGCTCGCCAGTTAGGAGTGAGGAGTGCTGGTGCGGCGCATAAAAAACAGAAGCGCCGCAGAGTTTTGATAGTGCTTCGCGCCGTCGTCATCCCGAGCGCAGCCGAGGGATCTTTCTTGCACTGCGGTCAGTATTCACATAAGCACCGGCAGGGAAACAACGCCTTGGTGCTACGTATTTCTGCTTTCACACATCCTTCGTTTAGCGGTCTGCAAGAAAGATTTCTCGGTAACGCTTTCAATAACGATACGAGAGAGTCTGTAGTCTCCTGGTCTTCCAGTCTCCTAGTCCCTAGTCTCCTAGTCCCTAGTCACCAGTCCCTAGTCACCAGTCCCTAGCCCCCAAAAACAAAATCGTTCGCCCTTATGAAATTGTAAAGGCGAACGATGTATGCATTATTTCAGTTCAGCAGCTTCTTCTTTCAGTTCGAAGGATTCCAGCTGGTCTCCCTCTTTGACGTCACGATAGCTGTCGATGGCGATGCCGCATTCGAAGCCGGCAGCGACTTCCTTCACGTCATCCTTGAAGCGGCGCAGCGATGCGATCTTGCCTTCATGGATGACGATGCCGTCGCGGATCAGGCGCAGCTGGCAGTTGCTGGTGATCTTGCCGTCCTGCACGTAGGAGCCGGCAACGATGACCTTCGGTGTGTGGATGACCTGACGGATTTCCGCATGGCCGAGGACCACTTCGCGGATGGTCGGCGAGAGCATGCCTGCCATCGCCGCCTTGACATCATCGATGCAGTCATAGATGACACGGTAGAGACGGACATCGACGCCGTCCTTTTCTGCCATGGCACGTGCATTGGCATCCGGACGGACGTTAAAGCCGATGATGAGTGCATTGGAGGCCGAAGCAAGCATGACATCGGATTCATTGATCGCACCGACGGCGGAGTGAACGATGGAGATGCGGACCTCTTCGCTCTTGATGGCCTGCAGGGACTGTACGAGCGCTTCGACGGAGCCCTGGACATCCGCTTTGATGATGACGTCGAGTTCCTTCATTTCGCCTTCCTTGATCTTTTCGAAGATGTTATCAAGGGTGACCTTCTGGACACTTCTCTGTTCCTCTTCCTTCGCACGGGATGCGCGGATCTCAGCGATATTTCTGGCCTTCTTTTCATCCATGACGAAGAAGTGGTCGCCGGCTTCCGGCACGCTGTCCATGCCGAGAATCTCGACCGGGACAGACGGTTCCGCACTCTTCATCTTGCGGCCGTTTTCATTGTTCATCGCGCGGACGCGGCCCCAGCTCTTGCCGGCCAGGATGCCGTCACCGATATGGAGGGTACCGTTCTGGACAAGGACGCTCATGACCGGGCCTCTGCCTTTATCCAGCTGGGCTTCGACGACGACGCCGTATGCTTCGCGGTTCGGATTGGCCTTGAGCTCCTGCATTTCAGCAACGAGGAGGATGTTTTCCAAAAGATCATCGAGTCCGATCTTCTTCTTCGCGGAGATCGGTGTCATGATGACATCGCCGCCCCAGTCTTCAGCGAGCAGGCCTTCTTTGGCGAGCTCTTCCTTGATGCGGTCCGGGTTGGCGCCCGGTTTATCGATCTTGTTGATCGCGACCATGATCGGTACACCGGCATTCTTCGCGTGATGGATCGCTTCGATGGTCTGCGGCATGACGCCGTCATCGGCTGCTACAATGAGGACAGCGATATCGGTCAGCTGCGCGCCGCGGGAACGCATCGCGGTAAAGGCTTCATGGCCCGGGGTATCGAGGAAGGTGATCTTGTGATTTTTATAACGGATCTGGTATGCGCCGATGCGCTGGGTGATGCCGCCGGCTTCATGGAGCGCGACATTCGTCTGACGAAGGGCATCGAGCAGGGTGGTCTTGCCATGGTCGACGTGGCCCATGATGGTGACGACAGCCGGTCTTGGCTTCAGGAAGCGCGGATCATCCTCTGCAGGGATATACTCGGTCGGATCCGCCGGAGCTTCTGCTTCGATCAGAGTGATGCCGAATTCTTCTGCCAGGATCTCGATGGTGTCGCGGTCCAGATTCTGGTTGATGGTCGCCATGACGCCGTCCATCATGAGCGCTTTGATGATCTCGCTGACTTCACGTCCGAAAAGCTCAGCCAGCTCCTTGACGGTAACGCTCGGCGGCAGCTCGACTTCTGTCGGGTACGCAGCCACTTTCTTTTCATTCGTGTGTTTCTTCTTCTTGCTCTGGCTCAAAGAACGGGCCATGAGGGAACCGCCTTCCTTCTCTCTGCGGCTTCTTTCCCAGTCCTTCTTCGTCTTTTTCTTGGCCGGTTTTTCCGCTCTTCTGGTGACCGGCTTCTGCGCGGTCTCTTCTACCGGAGCCTTGGCAGCAGCTGCCGGGCGCTGCGGACGAGCCGGACGATCGGTCTTCGGGCGGTCACCGTTTCTGTCATTCTTGAAACGGTCATTTCTTCCATTGCCGCCACTCTGTCCATTTCTTGCTCCCTGCGGGCGGTCGCCGTTGCGACCCAAACGATCGTTTCTCTGACCGTCTCTTCCCTGAGAGCGGCTTCCCCCGTCACGGCGTTCGCCGTTTCTATCATTTCTGCCTTCGCTTCTTCCATCGCGTCTCTGGCCTTCTCTTCTTCCGTCACGGCGCCCATCCTGACGGGATGCCTCTCTCGCCGGACGGGACGGACGTTCTGCCGCCTTGGCCGGCTCTGCCTTCGGCGCTTCCTTCTGCGGAGCTTCTGCCTTCTGAGCCGGTTTCTGAGCCGGTTTCTGAGCTTCTGCCGGCGCTGCTTCTTCCGTGGAGTAGGAGGAGTAGGAGGACTGGCGGGCATTGCCCTTCTTGCCATTCGGCTGGCCTGCCTGATCAAAACGGACGGTACGCATCACCGGGCGCTTTGCCGCTTTCTTCTTTTCCGCAGCGACGTGGCGCGCGAGGATGGACTTGCCATTGTCATCCACGCCGGAGAGACGGTTCGTCACATCGACATGACCGGCTTTCAAAATTTCAATGACCTCTTTATCTGTCTTGCCAAATTCCTTGGCAAGTTCATAAACTCTGTACTTCTTTTTCTGCATAAGCAGCCTCCCAAGTGTATGTCAATTTGATTCATGGTTTATTATTACGGAAATGGGACTCCTATTCGGCGGCCGCTCTCTGGCGACGAGCGGCTCTAAGACCCATTTCCATCTGCCCCTTGGCAGCTATCTTTCAGCCAGCGCCTTATCGATCTTTTCCGCGATCGCGCGGCTGAAGCCTTTATCTGTGATGAGCGCCGCTGTGCGCACCCCTTTGCCGAGGGCGCTGCCCAGCCTTTCCTTTTCTCCAAACAGTCTGTAGGAGATATGCGCTCTTTCTGCAGCATTTCTGTACTCATCCTTTGTTCTTGGGGAGCTGTCTTCCGTGATAATGAGAAGGGCCCCTTTCGGAGCTTTCACATTTTTCAGCCCTTCTGCCACCTGTTCATTTCCCGAAAGCAGACGACCTGCCTTCATACAAAGGCCAAGCATACGGTATACCGGCTCATCCATTCTCGATCTGTTCCTTCAGCGCATCGTATACATCCTTGGATACCGGACGCTTCAGGGATCTCTCAAGACCATGGGACTCGTAGGCCTTGGTAAAGCACTCGATATCGTCACACACGTAGACGCCGCGGCCGGATTTCTTGCCCGTACGGTCGAGCTCGATGAGTCCCGTCGGCAGAGCCACGATACGGAGCAGCTCCTTCTTCGGCTTCAGCTCCTTGCAGCCTACGCACATGCGCATGGGGATCTTTTTTACTTTCATTCCTTAGCTTCCTCCCCCATATCGCTTTCGATATCTCCCAGAATGTCGTCATCGAGATCGGCGCTGTCGGTCTCACCGAAGCCTTCTTCATTCGCCTGCGTTTCGCTCTTGATATCGATCTTCCAGTTCGTCAGCTTGGCAGCCAGGCGGGCATTCTGGCCTGCTTTGCCGATAGCAAGCGACAGCTGGTAGTCCGGTACGATGACATAGGAGGATTTCTCTTCTTCCCATACGGAAACGGAAATGACCTTTGCCGGGGAGAGGGCATTGGCGATGTAAATCGCCGGATCTTCGTCCCAGCGGACGATATCGATCTTTTCATCATGCAGCTCGTTCACGATATTCTGTACACGCTGTCCCTTCGGTCCGACGCACGCGCCGACCGGATCGACAGCCGGATCCATCGCATATACGGCGATCTTGGAGCGGGAGCCCGCTTCACGGACGACACTCTTGATCTCCACGGTGCCGCTGTAAATTTCCGGTACCTCCAGCTCGAAAAGTCTCTTCAAGAGGCCCGGATGGGTCCTCGAGAGGATGATCTCCGGTCCCTTCGTGGTCTTTCTGACTTCGAGGACATAGCACTTGATCTTATCGTTCGGCTGGAATTCTTCGCCTTCGATCTGTTCTGCGAAAGGCAGGATCCCTTCCACGCGGCCGAGGTCGACAAAAATGGTGCGAGATTCATTCCATTTCACTACGCCGGTGATCACATCCCCTTCACGACCGGAGAATTCGTCATAGATGGAGCCTCTCTCTGCTTCACGCAGCTTCTGGATCATGACCTGCTTGGCGGCCTGCGCTGCGACACGGCCGAAATTCTTCGGTGTCACATCGATGCGGAGCATGTCGCCTGCTTCATAGCTGCGGTCGATCTTCTTTGCCTCTTCCACCGTGATCTCATTGATCGCATTTTCAGAGTCCTCATGGATCTCGTCCACGACGGTCTTTTCTTCATAAATTTTATATTCGCCGGTTTCACGATTGAGAGAGACCGAGGCCTTGGCATTGCTGCCGCTTTCCTTTTTGTAAGCGGTCAGAAGCACCATTTCCAGTGCATCAAATACCATATTTCTGTCAACTTTTTTGATCTTGACCAGGGCTTCTACTGCTTCCAATAATACCTTGCCGTCCACGATGAACTATTCCTCCTCGATTAAAACGAAAAATGAAGTCTTACCTGTGAAATTTTATCTCTATGCAATGCGATTTCCTTACCGCCATCGAGCGTCAGCGCCAGATCACCCTCCTCGGTGAGCCCTTCCAGATGCGCGGTGAACGCTTTGCTGCCACCTGCCTCTTCGAGCGGAGCAAACAGCTTCACGTCCACATCGCTTCCCGCATAGCGGCGGAAATCCTTATCCTTCTTCAATACACGATCGAGCCCCGGAGAAGAGACCTCCAGCATGTAGTTATCCGGGATGATATCCTTCTCATCCAGGATCTCGCCGGCCTTCTCACTGATGCTCTGGCAGTCTGCGAGATCCACGCCGCCTTCCTTATCAATGAAAATGCGAAGGATCCAATTCCTTTCACGGACATACTCGACATCGACAAGTTCGATGCCGTCCGCATCCAGGATCGGTTCCAGCAAAGCTTCTACGGCTTCTTCGATTGCTTTATGTGCCATGATAAGCCTCCTTGAAATCAATCAAACGTGAACGCCGAAGTGCTCCTGAAAGAGCAAGGGCTCCATAGATCGCAGCATCCGCGCGATAAAAAATATGTCCCTTCCCCGATGCGCATGCGTCCGTTCACGAAACTGTTCTATATATAAGAAAAAGTGAGCCGCAGCTCACTCACCAGGAAATTCTATACACATAACTTGCGATACTATTATACCATACGTTGTAAAGGGAAAGCAATAAAAAAGGTTCAGGGTTCAGGGTTCAAGGTTAGCCTCCGAGCGTGCTAAGTTTGAAAGAAGGGATGAGTGGCTAGGGATTAGGAGTGACTAGTCACTGGTCACTGAAATGCCATCTTCGGGCATCGCCCTATTTATGCTTCGCGGCGCATTTCGTCATCCTGAGCGGAGTGAAATGTCGGATGTTCGATCATGTAAAGGCGGAACAGTGAGAACTGAGTCGAAGGATCTGGCGCCGCACCACCATTTCTCATTTCTAATTTCTCATCCAATCTAGGGAAACACTGATTCAATCGTTGTCAGATTTTACTCTTGAATTTTTAGGCATAGCGAGGAATAACCTGACGCGAATAGCGAGCTATTTAAGGAAGGCTATGACGAAGCTATGTATAAAAATTCTTGTAGAATCTGACTCTGCGATTGAATCAGCGTTTCCTTAAATGGGTGATACCCGAATAACTCTCGATAGCAGGTTTCCCGTTTGAGCGTTTCTATCATCGTCCACTTAGCCGCGAACGAAAAAGATTTCTCGCTTCGCTCGAAATGACGATACGAGAATGCCGCTATCCCCCATGAAGTTTAAAAAGCAGAGATGAGTGGCTAGAGATTAGGAGTGACTAGTCACTGAAATGCCATCTTCGGGCATCGACCTATTTATACTTCGCGGCGCTTCTAATTTTTTACGCCGCACCACCATTTCTCATTTCTAACTTCTAATTTCTCATTTTAACGAAGCTTTCATCCGCAATCAAAGAGCACCCCGCCCCGTGGGCTAACCCTCTAATCCTCGATCACCGGATGCTCATAGAGCTCCTTCAGATCCTTTTCCAAGTGCTTCTCGATCGCCGCCTCAAGTGCTTCTATGGATTTGGCATCATACTGATGAATGATGCCCGGGATGCCCTTGGCACGAAGCTCGCCGTAGTACTCATCGCGATACATGTTATAGAAGAAAAGGATCCCTGTATCTTTTTCTTCACACTCATAAGCAGCGATGATGTAGGAGCCGTTCAGCCCAAGGAGCGGCATTTTCGGCGCAATGACGCGCACATAGTGCCCGAGCTTCTCTGGCAGCAGCTCTTCATAGTCCCAGACCATGAAGCCCTTGCCCTCGACCAGAATGGAGACCTTCTCGCGATGGATGAGCTCCTTCTCGATCGCCTCCGGTGTCAGCAGCTTCACGAGGCGTTTAAATTCCTCAAGATCGCCCGTGATGCATTCGATCTCCGTCAGCGTGATCATGTGCAGATCCATCTTCACCATGTAATCCGCCGTTTCCTCATCATATAAGACGCGGATCTTCCATCCATTCGACTTGTGAAACCAGCCGAAGGCATAATAAATGCGGTCGTGCTGCTCATCAATGATGCGAAGCTCATAGTCACCGATGACAGGGGGAAGATCCTTCTCCTCGTACCAGGCAAGCAGCTTCTCGCGGCGCTCCGCACGCGCCTTCTTTGTTTTTTCATCCACGTCAGCCATGGTGACTCCTTTCTAAATGGAGACTGGAAGACTAGGAGATGTTAGACATTAGACTTTAGACTTCGGACTTCTGACTTCTAGCATCTGACCTCTGACTTCTGATTCCTAGTCACTAGTCACCAGTCACTAGCCACTAATCCCAATCACTTCTCCACCAGTTCTGCCTCAAGCCTGTCTCTGGATGCGGTGACGGACTTTACAAATTCCCGCGTTTCAGGGAAAGGAATCTGGTTCATATCAGAGAAGCCTTCCTTCCAGCCATAGTCCTTCATCCACTGGTCCACATTGCCGCGGCCCGCATTGTACGCGGCCAGCGCAAGGATCTCATTGTTGTGATACTCCTTCAACAGGTAATTGATATACCAGGCGCCCAGCGGAATGTTTTCCTCGGGACGCTCCAGACGGTTCGCCGGAAGACCGCTTTCCTCGGAGATCCACTCTGCGGTATCCGGCATGAGCTGCATCATGCCGATCGCGCCCACATGGGATACCGCCTTTTTATCGAATTTACTCTCCGTCAGGATGACGGCTTCTAAAAGAGCCGGCGAGATCTCCTCCTTCTTCGCGCTCTCTGAAATGAGGAGAGAGATCTCCCGCGAGGGACGCATGAAAGAAATGTCCGAAAGGATGTAGACCGCAAGACCGCACAGAATGGCCAGAAGAAGGGTGAAGAGCATGGCCCCCGTATTTCCCTGATGTCTGTGGACTTCTCTCTTTTTCCGTTTCAAAGCGGTTCTCATGGATTCAGCTCCTTTCAGGCAAAAATGATGTAGGGTTCAGGATTCAGGGTTCAGGGTTGTGGTGGCGGCTTCGCCGCGAATATGTATGGGGCGATGCCCAAAGGCCTTTTGACAGCAGGTTTCCCTCGTATCGTCAGCCTTCCCCTCTAGGGGAAGGTGCCCCGCAGGGGCGGATAGGGCACTGGCGGTATGAAAGACAGATGAGAAAAGCGGAGAGATACGTGGTACATGTGGGGAAAGCGTGAGTTCCTGACCGCGAACGAAAAAGATCTCCCGCTTCGCTTAAAACGACGATACAAGAAAATCTGTAGTCTCCTAGTCTAATCCCTAGCTACCAGTCACCAGCCACTAGTCCCTAATATACCTCATCCGTTCCTTCGCCTTCGCGAGGGCTTCTCTCACCTGGCGGCGGGTGTCTTCGACGGAGCGGCTGTTATCGATGATGACATCCGCATAGTTCAGCTTATTGTCCGTCGGCATCTGCTTATGGATGCGGTCAAGGACCTGCTCTCTGGTGAAACCGTCGCGGAGCGTGACACGCTCGATCTGCATTTCCAGCGGTACCTTGACGATCCAGACCTCTTCCACACGCAGCTGCCAGGAGATCTCCAGCAGGAGCGGCATGTCAAGTACAACAAGGTCATGACCTTCCTCCTGGGCCTTCAGAAGCTCTTCCTGCGTGCGGTGCCAGATGAAGGGATGGATGATGGCATTCAGCTGCTGGCGTTTCTCTTCCTTCGTGAAAACGATCGCTGCCATTTTCAGCCGATCGAGCGTCCCATCCTTATTGAAAATGGCCTCGCCAAAGGCGCGCCGGATGTCTTCCATGGCCGCACTGCCCGGCCGCACTGCCTCGCGCGCGAGCATGTCCCCATCAATGATGGGGATCCCCAGCTCCTTCAGGTAGGAGGAGACGGTGCTTTTCCCGCAGCCTACGCCGCCGGATAATCCGATACGATACATAATGAGATAACTTCCTTTGAATGATAATGAGAAAAGGGGTAAGGGTTCAAGGTTCAAGGTTCAGGGTTGTGGTGGCAGCTTTGCTGCAATTACATATGAAGCGATGCCCGAAAGTAGTATTCAAGTCACCAGTCATTCGAGGTTCCTAATCCCTAGCTACTAATCCCTAACCCCTAGTCACCAGCCTCTCCGCTCACTTCGTCTCCGCCCAGTTCTTCCCCGCATGGACATCGGCGAGGAGCGGGACTTTGAGCGTGACGACGGATTCCATCGTTTCTTTTAAAAGAGCAGCGATCTCCTCTTTTTCCTCCGCCACCACCTCTGCGACCAATTCATCATGGACCTGCAGAAGGACGCGGCTCTTATAGTGGCCCTTCCTCAGCTTGTCATAGACGGCGATCATCGCCATCTTCATGATATCTGCGGCCGTGCCCTGGATCGGTGTATTCATCGCCATGCGTTCTGCGAGTGAACGGCGCATGAAATTCTTGCTGCGGATGTCCGGAAGCTCGCGATAGCGACCGAAAAGCGTGACGGCACGTCCCGTCTCTCTGGCCTCTTCGATCATACGCTGCATGAAGCCCAGGATCTTCGGGTAACGGGCATTGTACCTGTCGATATAGTCCTGCGCCTGCTTGGGCGTGATGCCGAGCTGCTTGGACAGGCCGAATCCGCTGATGCCATAAATGATGCCGAAATTGACAGCCTTCGCATGGCTTCGCTGCTCGTCGGTGACTTCTTCGAAGGGGATGCCCAGCACTTCGGCCGCGGTGCGGCGGTGGATGTCCTCATGGTTCGCAAAGGCAGCAATCAGGCTCTCATCACCGCACATATGCGCAAGAATACGGAGCTCGACCTGCGAGTAGTCCGAAGAGATGAAGCAGTCATAGCCCTCGCCCGGCACAAAAAGGGAGCGTATCTTCTTTCCTTCCTCCGTGCGGACAGGGATGTTCTGCAGGTTCGGATCCGAGCTTGAAAGACGGCCCGTAGCCGTCACCGTCTGGTTGAAGGAGCCATGAATGCGGCCCGTTTCCTTACGGATGAGCTTCGGCAGTGCTTCGAGGTAGGTGGAGATCAGCTTCGAGAGCGTGCGGTAGCGAAGGATCTTTCCTACAAAGGGATAGCTGACCGCCAGATTCTCCAGCACGTCCGCAGCGGTCGAGTAGCCGGTCTTCGTCTTCTTGCCCGCCGGCATCCCCAGCTTCTCGAAAAGGATATGTCCGAGCTGTTTGGGCGAATTGATATTGAATGGTTCCCCTGCCTCGGTGTAGATATCCTTCACGAGGAGGCGCAGCTCACTCTCCATGTCCGCCTTGACCTCCTGCCAGCGCTGCTGGTCTGTCGCGATGCCGGCCTTCTCCATCGCGGAAAGCACCTTGACGAGCGGCTCTTCCACGTCCGTGAAAAGTGTCATCACTCCATTTTCCTCGAGCTTGCGGCAGCACGGCCCATAGATCTTCGACAGGAAATCTCCGATGAGACTGCCCTTGTCTGCGAAATCTTCCATCTCGTCCGCAAAGACTTCAGGCACTCCATAGAGCCCTGCCATGTACGATAAGGGGTACGTCACGCGCGCCGGATCCAGCAGGTAGGAGGCGAGCTGTACATCAAAGAGGGGCAGTGAATCGGCGGGGAAGTCTGACTCCTGAAGGGCTTTCGCATCGACTGTCACCACGGCTTTCGCTTTCGCGAGGGCCTCTGCGAGCTTCTCATACTGCGCCGGCACCGCCGTGTACGCCCGTCCCTCACTCACAACGACCGCAGACCTTGCCTTAAAGAAAGGCGCGATCCCGGAGCGGTCGATCACCAAAGCTGCGACCATTTTGTCAAACGCCTCTCCCTGCCAGGGTAAAGCCTTCACAAGCTCGGCCCGGCTCTGTTCCTTCTTCGCTTCCGCCAATGCACGGAAGCGCGGAAGGCTGGCGAACTGCTGCAAAAGATTGATCCCGAGCTTCTGGAAAAGGACACGCATTTCCTCAAAATGAACGGGCTGATGCATCTCTTCCAGAGACGTCTTGAGCGGCACGTCGCGCTTGATGGTCGCCAGGTCATAGGAAAGATAGGCCAGCTCTTTATTCGCGATGAGCTTCTTTCCCTGCGCGCCTTTGATCTCTTCGACATGGGCATACAGATTATTCAGATCATCATACTGCGTGATGAGCTTCAAAGCCGTCTTCTCGCCGATTCCCGGCACGCCGGGGATATTGTCTGCGGTATCCCCCATGAGCGCCTTCATGTCGATCACCTGACGCGGCTCTATGTGGTACTTTTCAAAGACCGCTTCCGGCGTCATGGCCGCCATATTCGTGATGCCCTTCTGCGTGAGGAAGACCGTTGTCCGGCTGCTTGAGAGCTGCAGCGCATCGCGGTCGCCCGTCACGATATTGACCGGCATTTCCTTTTCATAGCGAAGAGAGAGCGTCCCTAAGATGTCATCTCCCTCGTAGCCGTCAAGACTGTACACCGCGACACCCATCACCTGCATCACGTCGCGGATGAGGTCAAACTGCGGCACCAGCTCATCCGGTGCCGGCTTTCTCGTGGCCTTGTATCCCTCGTACATCTCCGTGCGGAAGGTGTGTCGATCCTTGTCGAAGGTCACTGCCATATATTCCGGATCCAGATCGCGATAAAGCCCGAGCAGCATCCGCAGAAATCCATAGACCGCATTCGTCGGGATCCCATCCGGCGATGTCATAGTAGGCGGCAGCGCATAGAACGCGCGGTATAAAAGGCTGCTGCCATCAATGATGACCAATTTCTTTTCCATAGTAAACTCCATGAGGGTACGCACTCGCGTGCCAATCAATGCCAAAGCCCCATGCCGATGGGCAACAGGTTCAAAGGGTTATAAGCTTTGAAGGATGGTGCATCGCACGAATGACATCGCGGCGCCGATCCCCAATGCGTCATCCACCGCCTTGTAAAAGGGGCATACATCGTAGTATATATTATATCATAATCACGCCGGGCAAACAGGCTTCCCATTTTGAGGGGTACACATTCTTCGTCACGCGGCGAATGAAAAAGATCTCCTCTTTGCTCAGAATACCGATATAAAAATACCTGCCACAGGACGACGCAAGACACGCCGCCAGAGAAAAGAGACCCACGCTCCATTCCGGCAAGCGCAATAAAAAAGCCCATCCAATGGATGAGCTTTTTCTCATTTTAGTGGTGCGGTCGGAGAGATTTGAACTCTCACGGATTACTCCACTACCGCCTGAAGATAGCGCGTCTGCCAGTTCCGCCACGACCGCATATAAAATTGAATTGAGGGAATCAAGTAGAAAAAAGAGTGGTGCGGCTGGTGAGACTTGAACTCACACGATCGAAAGATCACTACCCCCTCAAAGTAGCGCGTCTGCCATTCCGCCACAGCCGCAGGAATGGTGCCTCAGAACGGAATCGAACCGTTGACACAAGGATTTTCAGTCCTTTGCTCTACCAACTGAGCTACCGAGGCAAATAAAAGTGGCGACCCGGATCAGATTTGAACTGACGATCTCCGCCGTGACAGGGCGGCATGTTAGACCACTACACCACCGGGCCTTTTGGTGGGCGATAACAGGATCGAACTGCTGACATTCTGCTTGTAAGGCAGACGCTC
>OLGE01003138.1_pt1 | contig 13512 bp, 21 predicted proteins | sample 1605151 | NCBI WGS metagenome assembly OLGE01 (sample SAMEA3888912, study PRJEB22519) | human gut metagenome | biome: human gut; feature: human-associated habitat; material: faeces | place: Denmark | collected 2010
CAATGTTGCTGATTTTGAAGTGGTGGAATGGTGTATGTGTGAGAATGAGGTTGTGTGTGTTTTGAGGATGGTTGGATGTGAATGCAGGGTTGTGTAGAGAAGGGTCGATTGTGTGCTGGTGGTTGTGAATATTAGGGTGGAAGGAGTTGTTTAGGCTATTCCTGAGGACATGAATCGGTGTTGGTGTTGATCTTCTCTGTTGTGTGGCCATCGATATCGTGTTGAATACAGGACTGTCCTGCTTGCTGCACCGCGTATTCTATGGACTGTTTGAAGGGTGTGTTGTGGAAGGGGTACGGGTATGTCTCTGCTGCTGTTCTGTGTTGGAGGAAGGGTTGATTCTGTGCGTTCTGTGTGGTTGTTATGAGAAGGAGGGAGTGATTGCCGATTTCACTGAGCTGGGTGGAGTGGATGATGAATCCAGAGTGCTGTTCGCTATACTATCTCCATCCGTGCTGCTGTATCCTCTCCTTCCTGCGAGATTGCTGTCCATGAGTGACTCCTGGGTGTTGCTCTCTTCCATCTCATGAGTGCGTGTCATGCTGTGTCGCTCTCTTCCATCTCATGAGTGCGTGTCCTGCCGTGCTGACTACTTCGTGTGTTGTTATGTGGAGAGAGTGCGTGGTGTGGAGACGACGTGCGTGCCATGAAGACGAGATGGAGAGTGCATCTGCTCATCAACTGCTCTCTAGTGTGTGCATGTACTGCGAAGACGACGTGAAGAGTGCATCTGCTATGAAGACGAGATGGAGAGCCTGCCTCATGGAATGTCGACGAGGAGGGGTCGTATAGCGCTCAGAGTGTGTTGTACGGGCGTCTTTGCTGTTCCCCATGATGATGGTGTGAAAAGCTCAGAATGGCCAGAATCGCAAAATGGCACATGTACATTCATGGAAACGCGTTTTGGACACTTTGGCCCATTCGATTCTATATTCCTTCCTGTATCGATTGGTAGTGGGAGAGTGTCCAATGCCTCCTCCTGACCGTGATCGTGATGGGAGGGTTTTGGGAAGGGATGGTATTGAGGATGGACTTGGAGGACTTAGACGATGCCAATGCATTGTGCTATGCGTTGGAATTCGTTGATGACTGGAATGAGCAAGTGTTGGATGTGAAGGGTGGAATGGATGTGGAGGGGATGGAGGATGTGAATGAGCATAGAATTGGGTTGTTTGTTGAAAACGAGAATGAGCCTATGGCGGTTGAAAGTGTGTTGATGGAGAGCAGAGGATGGGAGAAGAAGAGTGAATGAGTTACACAGGGATTGGAGTGATTGTGTGAATGGAGAGAAGAAGGAGGGGTAAGAGGCCGTGTATGGAGTGGTTGGAGTGTGTCCAGCATGTGGTTCGAAAATGGGTTGTTGGTGAAAAATGAGTTTGGCATAGGGGGAAAAGTGTTGAAGGCCTTCATAAGGGTATTTGAAAAGGATGGCTAGTAGGTGCATTGGATTGTTTGGATGATGAATAGATGGATGGCGGTTAGGAGAGGGACTGGATAGAGGTGAAGAGCGAATGGAGAGACTGCGTTGGTGTATGTGAAGCGGAGTGTTGAATGGATGAAGAGAAGGTGATGTGAATTGGATGGAATGTAGAGAAGGGGTGTAGAGTTGGTAATTGGGGAGTAGGTGTGTTTGTGTGAGTGGAATTGTAGAGTGGATGAGAAGAGGATGGGTGATGGAATGGAGGAGTGGCTGGATTGAAGAGTGGATTGTTGCGGTTCGAGAAGGGTATGGAGGGCAGGAGTATGTGGGATGGATTGTAGATGTGAAATGAAGTATATGGGGAGAAGATTGAAATTGGCGATAGTTTGTCTCCATGCCTATGGTGATGAGAGAACGCGATTTGGGATGTAGGTTTGTATGGAGAGGGAATGAGATGGTAGAGCGTTTGGGATGGATGCGAGTGGAATAGGGTGCGTGTGGAGTGCATTCGAGTGAGGGTGATTGCGGAATGGATTCGAGAGGATGGTTATGAATGCGTGATGGGATGGCAGGTGGTTTAGAGGATGAAGGTGCGTGATTGGTGGTTGAAGGTGCGTGATTGCCGGTTGAAGGAGGATGGTTGCTGGGTTGGAGGTTTGTGATTGCTGAACGAAGACGGACGGTTGTGTGGAAGGGTATCGGGAAGTGAAGAGAGGGAGTGATGCGCGATTGCGAGCAAATGCGAGCGACTGGCGTTGAAATGGTTGTAGATGTGAATGGTTTATGAGGAGAGTGTTTGTTATAGAGAGGGTGTAAGAGTGTGGTGTTGGTGGACAGAAAAGAGTTGGATGGAAGGAGAAGAAACGGAATCGGAATGGGTTGGATCGGGGCATTGCGATAATTGTGTAGAAGAGGAGCGAGAGGCGTTGGTTGGTGGAAGTGTTGCTAGTCCTGTTTGGTGTTGAGGATTAACAATTGTGGAGTGAAGGATGTTGAACGCGCATAATGGAATTGAAGAAACGTGCTAGGGCGTGGAATCCGCTGCAGTCCCTGTCTATCCCGTGGTTGAATGTTTCATTGGTTGAGGGTATTGATGATTAGAATGCTGGTTATGGACAGATGGGTTTGTGGACTCGAGGTTGTTGGAATCGCGTGCCATTCGTTTCCTGGTGTTGTATGGCTGGGGAATGCATGTGTTGGAGACTGCTATTGGGATTCGCGTGAGATGGAGTATGCACGTTCTGCGATGGGTAAAGCAGAGCCTGTGTTCCTTGTCGGTGTTGACTGTCGGTTGAGAGGATGGAGAGTGAGAGAGTGCTTGATTAGTGGAAGGGATCTGTTGGTGTTATGCGAATCGCGTGTGAGTGCGTGGTTGTGGAGGTGCGCTATGTTGCTGACCGTGTTGCCGAGGTGTGCCGTGTCGCTGGTCATCCTGTGAAGGTGCGCCGTCTCTCTGTGGAGTCGCTCCATCTCTTTTCTGAGGTGTGCCGTGTCGCTGGTCATCCTGTGGAGTCGCGCCGCGCTGACTGTGCTGTTGAGGTGTGCCGTCTCACTGCTGAGGTGCGCCGTCTCGCTGCCCATCCTGTTGAGGTGTCCGTCTCACTGCTGAGGTGCGCCGTCTCGCTGCCCATTCTGTGGAGATGCACCATCTCGTTGACCATCGCGTGGTCGTGCTCCATCTCACTGACCCCGTTATGCAGTCACGCCGTCTCACTGGTCATCCTGTAGAGATGCACCATCTCGCTGACTGTGCTGTGAAAGGGTACCGTCTCCTCACCCTTCTTGTGGAGGCGCACCATCTCACTGACCATCCTGTGGAAATGCGCCGTCTCACTGGTCATCCTGTGGAGGTGCCCCATTCCGCTGACCACTCTGTGGGGGCGTAGCATCTCGTTGGTCATCGTGTGGAGACGCGCCGTCTCACTGCTGAGGTTCTCCGTCCTGTCCCCCCTTCTGTGGAGGTGCGCCGTGTCGCTAACTGTGATGTTCCGTGCCTCCCTCTTGGCGTCAGGGTCCTTCGATTTCGGTGTGGATTGCTGTTGAACCCTTGTTAGTGATGACGGGCTGTTCACTGGATGGTTCGATGGGATGAGAGGCAGCATGGGTGATGGAGTCTTGTGGTGCCGTGCTGTGCCGTGCTGTACAGTACCGTGCCGTGCTGTGCCGTGCTGTGCCGTGCTGTGCCGTGCTGTGCCGTGCTGTGCCGTGCAGTGCCGTGTTGTCCAGTGCGCAGAGACAGATCGCGATTGAGAAGGGTGGCGAGACAAGACGCTCAGTCTCGAATGAGAAACGACGAAGGGACTGAAGGGCATGTGTAGAAGGGTTGGCATTGGGTTGAAGAGTATCTGGCGATGCACCCCCATCCATGAAGCGGAGAGCAGGAATGAGAAGGACAGCCTATGTGAAACACAAAGAAGAAGAGAATGGCGAAAGTTGTTGGAGGTCAGTGTAATGGAGAGGGAAGCGAGAGTGTGGAATTAGGTTAGCAGAATAACAGAAATAGATTGGAATGATTGTTTGTTGCAAAGAAGTGACTGGAGACTGATGATCACCCTGGGTTGGAGAGAGGTCAGAAATGGATTGGGCATCAAACATCAAATCGGAATGGAGGTGGAATGGAAAGAATGGAATGGAGTGTAGGAGGTGACAATGGAATGCGTGGAAGAAACGGGATTAGGAGGAGGCAGAGAAATGGAAATTGAAGGGAGGAAGTGATGGTGGGTGGACTGGTCAGAATGTGCTTGCCTCTTATCTACCAGAATGGGATCTGCAATGGTATCGACTTCCAAAAGTAGAATTGAATGTTAGAATGCGTGTTTATGCCTCTGCCTCTCCGTTTCGTTCCTCGAACGAGTTGTCTGTCCAGTGCATATCTACTAAGTGTTTATGAAGATTGCGATTGGTTCTGCATGGCATGGAGAGCAGGGAGCGGGAATCGCTGTTGTCTCCCTTCCTGTATTGGATTTGAAATGGGCATGCATTGCATAATTGATTCCTCTTCTGGGTCGCTTCGCTGTTCACTCTGTGTTTCCTTCGTGGTTGTGTGCAAGGACTGCGCTGTCTCTCTGTTGTGTTGGGTGAGGAGTGTGTGTTTTCCGTTCCTATCTTGCACTTCGAGTCTGTCCGTGTGTTGTTGGTTGTTCGCGTTGTTCCTTTCCTGGTGCTTGTCTTCCGCATGTTTCTGTGCATGTTTCTGTGCCTATGCTGTGCCTCTACTGTGCCTCTGCTGTGCCTCTGCAATTCACCAGCAATTCAGCTGTTGTGCATCTTCAGTGCGTGTCCTTTCCAACAAACGCCTCTCAAATCAACACTTCCCGCTCTTCCACTCGCATCTTCCTCATTCGGAGTTCCTGCAGCCAGGTGGTGACGAAGTGGTGTCTCCTGTTGCTGGTGTTCTGCAGAAAGGTGGCTAGCGCCGTGGTGGCCGTCATCATCCGTTCCCTCTCCCTCTTCAGATCAACCACCCTCTCCGAGTCGTCGCCGGCGATGGTGAAGTAGAGTTGGTCGAGATAGGTGTGGAGCATGGCGGCGGTCTGGTTGGCATGTGGTGAGCGCACGCTGTCCATGAGAGGAGGCGCGGCGGTGGAGAGGGTCTTGAAATGGCAATACTGTTCCTCGAGGGTGGGGGCGTAGTTGTCGTGCTTCCTGTGGTGTCATCGTGCTCTCACAGTGTTTGCAGTGCTTGCAGTGCTTGCAGTGCTTGCAGTGCTTGCGCCTGCTGGAGGAGCTTCTCCTTGATTCCCTCCGCGGCGGCGATGGTGGTTAGCATGACCTGCCGCTCGGCGTGGTAGGCGGGGCAGAAGAGGGTGTGATGCTCGATGGTCTCCCTGTCATCGTCCCGACAGGAGGGGCACTTCCAGGCGAGGTTCTCCTTACCGGTCCAGAGGTGGTTGGGCAGCACCCAAGTGTACGTGCGCATGCGGAGGATGACGCTGAAGCCGCGCGCGAGTTCGGGATGTTGGTACCATGCATCGAGGTAGCAGCGATTCCAGGGCTTGCCGTTGAGGGGTTAGCGCCTTGGCGTCACTGGCGTTGCTGGTGTTGCTGGCGTTGGTGGTGAGGAGAGTGCCGATGCTCTTCTGGTGCTGCTTGGTGCTGCAGAAGACGGAGTCGTGAAGGCCTGCAGCATTGAGTGCAGTGGTGCCAGTGGTGCCAGTGGTGCCAGTGGTGCCAGTGGTGCGAGTAAGAGAAAAACAACTGCGAAGATGCCTGTTGGAGGAAGAGGGAGAAGAGGGAGAGGTGTTGGTATGTAAAGGAAGGGTTGTTTGTTGGAAGAAAGGAAAGCGAAAGGAATGGAGAGGAGATGCGTGAGGGAGAGTACCAATGGATTAACTATCAAGTACCAAATGGGAATAGAAGTGGAATGGAACGAAAAAGAGGAGGAGAGGAGAATTGTTGAGCCATTGTGTCGGACCGATCGGTTTAGCCCGTATACGTTTGTGATTGTCAGCCCCAGCCCAAGTCCAGAAAGTGGTTAGAAGGGAGAAGTGAATGAAAGTGAATGGTTGGAGTGTAGTGCTAATGAATAGATGGTGATGTGGATGGATAGATGGAGTGTTGAAGCGCTCTGCTGGCGATTCGGAACGGAAATGTGAATGTGAGTGTCTGCGATGAATGTGTAGATTGTAGTACTCATTGATGTACTTGAAAGTGGGATGGAGTGTAGTCGTGTGGAGATTGCTACCGTGACACGATTCTGCGAATCTGTGAATGGAATCTTGTTGTGTGTAAATACTAGAGTGTGTGAATGCAATAGCGAAGGCATTGCGTGAGGGATGAGGAGGAAAGAGCGGATCAAAGTGCTGTCGAATGTGAATTCGCGTATACCAACCTGTGTTCATTACGAATTCAACGGAGATTGGAGTGGGAGTTTGTACCGCGTTGGTTGGCGTTGCAAATGGGTTGCAATCCTGTGTATCTCTTGTGTATGATAGAGAGATTGAAATGGCAGGAGAGCCACGCGAATGCTGCTGATCGTGGTGATCGCGTCGAATCCGTGTATACTCGCGTCTATTCCATCAGCCGTAGGTGCTCTATCTCTGTGCATTTCCTGGGAGTGCAAGTCTTCCTCCTCCCTGTGAATCACGCTTGCAAAGCATGTGAAACTTGTACAACAAACAGATCAGTGACTGTTGGCAATAATCTCGACGAACCTCTCGAGGCGACGGTGGTAGAGTCGTCTGGTCTCCGCGTCGACGGGGACGGTGTCCGGGTTGTAGCAGTGGGTCGTGAAGTGGAAGAGCCGTCTGCCGTTGTCGGTGCGTCTGAAGAGCGCATGGTAGAAGGTCGGATTGCGGGCAGCATTGGTGAGCTCCTCGAGCGGGTAGTTGGAGGCCACCACGAGCCATTCGGGGTTGGTCCGGATGCTGTGGTCCTTCAGTTCAGCGATGAAGGGGTACCTGTCCGCCCAGACCTTCACCTCCTGCTCGAGCTCGCGGAACCGTTGCACACTTGGATCATCGGGACTGGCCACAGGCTGGCCACAGGCTGGCCACAGGCTGTCCGCGGTAGCCGTCCCACCAGCGGTTCACGGGCTTCATGTAGAGGGGAAGGCCGTTGCCTGATCCATAGGATCCGTAGAGGGTCATCGCGAAGCCGCGGGCAATGCTCGTCTTGCCGCAGCTAGGGGGTCGGTGCACGAAGATGAGCCGGCAGTGGCTGAGCGTGGCATCCTCCTTACCGGTGTCGGGGACATGCTGTGCCGTCGTGTTGCAGACATGCTGTGCCGTCGTGTTGCGGACATGCTGTGCCGTCGTGTTGCGGACATGCTGTGCCGTCGTGTTGCGGACATGCTCCGACCCTGTCTCCTCGTCGTCGTGGTGGGTCTCCTCGGCATTCTCCTTCATCACGTGCTCGTTCACAGCAGGCTGCGGCACGTGGGACATTCTCCACGAAGACGCCGTCGTGCAGACTCCGAAGAGAGCAAGTCAACAATCTGCTCTTCACCCAAATACGCCTTCCATACGTTCTCAAAGACGGTTAGGATACTTGTTTGTTTCCTAACTCAAGATTCACACAATGAAATAAAGGTGAGTTGTTGTCCTCGCATTCGCGCTCCCGAAATGCAGCAAATCCACGAACAGAAGAGAGTCAGAAGCCTGCAACCAATCGAAGCGATTTTCATCCAGACAAAATGCACACATTCACGCAAGATCCCAGATTGCAATCTCTCCATTTGGATTCCTCACATTACGAGGATTGATTCGACGCGTTGCGCGACCTAGATTCTTACATGCTCGCATCGCTGTCATGGGGATGCACTTCGCATGTGTTATGCAATGAACAATCGTCACGTAATTGCATTCCTCCATTTCGTTCACGGTTAGACCTAGGGTGTATTGTTTTCGTCTTCCTGTCTACCTCGCACCACCATTCCATGTCCTCTGCACGTTGTCCATTTCACACGGTTCAGGAACCTCTTGCCGGCTGATTCCCGAGAGTGTCTTCGCGACCCAGTGAGTGGAGTTTCCATAGTCGGTTTCGGTCACTTGATTTGCCAAAAATCGGGACCTTGAAATAGTCGAGTCTTTTTTGCTGTTTCTCTATGAATACATAGTATTTCGAATTGGTATTTCTATGATGTAATGTTCATTACCTAGTATTATCCCCTGCAGAGTTAGGAGTCAATCGGACACTGTTTTCATAATGGGCCGGAAATCTGGAATGCAGAAAACGTGACCTCTTTTGTAATCCAAAAGTAGTGGCTTCTTTGTTATCAAAAAACAGGACGATTTTCTCATTTCTTAATACCTCGCTCCAGCTCGCTTATTCCGCCTCGCTTCACACAGTATGAAGCCACGCTGAATTACCAAGAGCTCATACGAGAGCTCCTTGTAGTACGAAGCTGAAATCATACTCTACTTCATAAGAACCAATACCAAAGCACTTACATGGAAGCGGAGATAGAAGTGAAGAACAGTGTATCATATCAGTTATCGCTAATAGTCTACTTCATCAGATAACCAAAGAATCACTCACTTAGAGAAGCAGCTCGTTTTATCAGGTTCTTCTCTCACTATAACATTAACCATGTCAAATACAAGCTTACAGAATCGCTCAATCCCTTCCATCTTGACATCTTCAAAGCAGTTAAGAAATGTACCACGAGAGCAGTCATCGTCCTTCTCATCCAGGTATCTTCAACTTCTCTATTCATGAGGATGATCAAAACGGTCATACAAAGCACCCGTGTCAGAATCAACATCGACCATCGAATTTGAGCGTTTTGACCCCAGAAAACCCCCTGATTGCTTTTCATCCTTCACTCAGTGGCAAACCAACCCTACTCGTCATCATCACCAGAATTCCCAGTACATCTCCAGATCACCCCAGCAAGCCGGCCACAGCCTAACCAGCACATGGGCAACAACAGCTAACAACCCCTGACGGGATACACATCTTCACCAATCACGCCAAAAGAAAAAGTGACAAAGCCACACCACAAACTGGCGGTTACTACTGTTTCCCTTGTCTCTTTCCACGATCTTCTTCCCTGTTTCCCTAATGACACACTCATTTTGAATCCATTCTCCTTGTATACTCATCGTCATGACAAGATACTTTCTGGAGTGAATGATGATGATGAGTTATGGCCGTGAATGAAAGATAATGATGAGTTGTGGATCATACAAGTGTTGGTGTTGGAGAGTACTCCATGATGTGCAGGAGTACTGCGCAACCTTCTCCTTTCCTTGTGTGAGTTAGTTCATAATGGCTGTGGTGTTGATGGTCTATTGTCATTCCTATGACGAGGACTGGTTGTAGTTGATGCTCTCCCATCAGTTGGCGGCTTGCTTCCTCTCATGTCCCGTTCTTCGTCGCATCCCTTTCTCCTTCCTCCTGATGAAAGCGAACTCCAAGTCTATATCAGACCTCTGGCTTCCATTCTCCTATCTCAAGTATCCTTCTCATGTGTGGCGACGCACTCCTTCTTCTACAGGCGTGCTTGGCGCTGTCTGTACCATTGGGATCTGAAATCCTATCCTCGTATTTCCTTCTTGCGCAGTATGTGCTTCCTTTCCGTATGGCACTACTGCGTATGTTTGCTATCCTGGTTCGTCTTGCAATGGGTGGGTGTGATTCTGTGGAAAGGCTCTTCATTCTCCTCCTTTCTGTATTCCTACGATTTGAGGGAGTGATGGATTGTCTATCGGTTGCAAGTGCTGAAGTATACCACCTGAGCTGCATGCTATCCTTCGTATGTCGTTCCAGTAGTAATTGGGTTATGGGTTGTCTTCTCTTGTTGTAACGATGCATCTATCGTTGCTTGTTTGTAACAGTTTGGAGGAGTAGTCCCAGATACTGTGAGAGGGCTATTCTTCCCAATTGCATATCCGTCTCTCTTGTGTGTGAGATATGCTGCTGGGAGATACAGTATTGTGCGTGGTTTGGGTTAGAAGATGTGTCCTTGGCGTATTGGAAGTGTGTTGCAATGGCTGCATCTCCTGTTGTCTTCCAGTTGCTATGCAGTACGCTTTGACCTCATCTTGTGAGTGTGCTCTTGTCTGGTGTGTAAGGGAGGACAGATGAGAGCGAATCGAGAGAGTGGAAGTGTGTATGAAGTGTATGATGTGTTTGTGTTTGTTTCTGACTCTCATTCTCGTTCGTGCTTATCCTATTGGCTGCACCAAACACTTGATTCCTCCCAAACTACGGGTGGTTGCTCCTAGGTGTTATAGTCGGGGTTTTGATCGATCCATGGCTCATGCCTCTCCTATCCGACAAAACACTCATTTCACAAACACATATGCAAGTGCATCTACAGTGTGCGCTGAACTACCTACACTAAGGGGATTGTGCAGACAGAGTTTTAGGAAGAAAGAGGGACAGGATGTCAATTCACAATTCATCCGAATCTGAAGACGAGGATGGTGATATAACAAAGTACTCAAAGAATACAACTCAACAATGACACAACACAAACATCAGGAAGAGCATTCGCGCGATTCAGGAATCCCCCTTCAACTGCTTCGCTTCTCCTCCCTGTATTCTCTGTTAGGGTCACTAGCATGAGGACCACGACCATAACGGAGAATACGGAGTAGATGAAGAGATCTACAATCACCACCCTAACACATCCGTGTATGAATGCCACAACACTTAACGCCTACAGATAGGGATACTATGCACATGTTGAATAGTAATGAGCCGGTATTCATGCTAATGGAGGAATACACCTAGTACTCCTCAAATAGAAAGGACACATACTTTGTTGAGAATAGGGAACTGAGTAATACACTACAGTTGGATAGCATCCGAATCTGAGCAGCATCAGAGCATGATGATTGCATCATGGGTTCATAGAGAAGTAATGAAACAGGCGAGCTTCATACTTGAACACAGAATGCCGCTTATCCAGAAATAGCTTCACATTTGGGAAATATGAAAAAGAGGGGAAATAGAGGCAACCAGACAGATGGCCGACAAGTAGAGTATATAACCGAGATGTAGACAGTGATACTATTATACAGTAGGAGCAGCGATCCGCATCTGCTGGGAATGTGGCAATCTGACATCATCTCATCAGAACCATTCCTCCCTTCCAACATCATTCCCAATCACACTGTAGATAACAACCCATCACACGAAAATGAGACAAATGCAACAGATAAGGAAGAATGGATTCTCCAGTTCTTTCTTCCACAGGTCAAGAACTACAAGACTGCTACAGGAGCGATAGCTTCTACAAACCATGTCCTAGCAACCGCATGAATAGCAACCCGAGGGGACAGATTGACAATGGAGACAATCAGCGATGGAGCCGCGCGGATATGCATAGTGTAATGTAGTTGAGATGAATAAGACATAATGAGAGTCACTTGTCTCATATAAGATGGAATTGACAAATCTACATCATCACTGACATATGACGGAGCCCTTGCAGTAGTAACAATTGTGACACATGAACAATCACACGGAACCCATTAGGAGTCACCATCTTTCAAAACAGAGAGAAGAATCAGATCGGATCAGAGCACATCCACCATGGGATATTTCGCCTTCCTACATCCAAATTCGATATTAGGGGACGACGTCCTACTGAGTAGTTATAGCCCGACCTCGGAATGAACATGAGGCCAATCAGCATTACGACAACTAGATGAGTTACTGATGCGTGCATACCAGCTATGCATTGTATCATCCGTGCACATGATATACGACGAAAGCGGAAGAAGCAGAGAAGGATGATCTTGAATTGCTCTCTAGTTAGTCGAATCACAATAGCAGCAGTTATAATCTGCTTATCACCAGCAATACATGTGATTACTATGACATGAACGTGTGAAAGAGAGATAGAGACAAGATCGCGTAATGCGGATCAACCACTTAACCCCTTCCTCCCAGCAATCATACCTTGTCACCCCATTGCATAGATAGATGCTACATTTGCAGTACTTCAAAGGTGAATGAGTAACAGGGAAGCAGAGCAGATTCACAACCAGGAGGGATAGCGACCAAACATCCGCATATATGATACGGCATAAGTATGCTAATGACATACACAGAAGAGCATAACCATATCCTTGGATGATCAGATTGGGAGCAATTGGGCAATCTCAGCACAATACCAACTACACTGCCTTCATACAACCACTCATACAAGATGGGATCAAGATGGGCAATAAGGGTATAGGGTCTGACAGTTGATTTCCTTCTACCGCTATTACAGCGAAGAAACAGTATCACAGTGGGCATGCCAATGAGGAATTACAACGGATGTGTACTACGATATACCAAAATACGGAGGTTTCCCAAATCAGAGTTAATGGCAACATTCAGTGAGCGTGAGTATTGAATCTGCAATGCTCACCCGAAAATAACCTTGGAGTGGTCATCAACAGAGCATGGCAGACTTCAATCGCAGATTGCACACAAGTAAGGAAGAAGACGAGCCACTCGTTATACGTGCTCCATTATAGAATGTATTGGCAATAGAATAGTATTCACCGCTTCCTTCAATACAACATAGTAGTCAAAATCAGGGATGAGCGTTCTTAGGATCCCATCAGTAAGGTGACCTACTATGCATCTCTCATATAATACATAAGCATACATCTCTGACATGAATAGTGTTTAGAGAGCGATTCTCAAGATGATGAGGATAATGACAAGCGCTCCACATTGGCTGTGTACTAAGCAACTATTACATTACAATGATGACATTCGCATACCATGTAGTCTCGATGGCATGGCGCCATCTCCATCGAAAAAACGATAAGCGGCGTATGATATTGTATGAGTTAATTACACAACTTGGCAAAAAATCAGAATCGAAATCAAAGAATTTAAGGAGAAAAAACAAAACACGGAGGGGTTTTGAAAACTCAAAGCCTAAGCTCCACTCACTGGGGAGGCCGTCCGATCAGCACGGAATCGCACTCCTCCTAATTCCAGAATGCTACAAATTTGATTCACCTCTCAGTCCCTCTGTATGATTCCTGAAGCAACCCTTCCATCGTGCCTTCCTCAGTTCTGCATGCGCGGAGAGAAGGAGGCTATTGGCTATGATTGTGAAGGGTTACAGGGTGGAGAGTATGGGTGCGCAGTGCATACGTGTGGTGCTTGTGCGATGTCTGTGATGAGTGAAGAGGAGGTTTCAAGAAGGTTATCTTGTGAGGATTATTATATGCTCCTTGCATGAGTACGAGATCGAAATGATTGAGTGGTGCTTGCGTGATGTCGGTGATGCGTAGAGAAGAGGCTTCAAGAGTGAAATTGCATGAGGTGATGCTGTAACCTCTTTGTGTGAGTACGAGATCGTGATCACTGGGTGCTGATTGCGTGCAGATTGCTGCTGTCGACGACGAGTGAAGAGGAGGCTTTGACATGGCTACTGTGTGAAGGATTGTCCTACTCTTATTGTGTGAGTACGAGATCGTGATCACTGGGTGCCGATTGCGTACTGATTGCTGATGTCGACGACGAGTGAAGATGAGGCTTCGGGAATGAAGTTGCATGAGGTGTTGTTTGCTCCTTGTCTGTCTGCTCGTCCGTTGTTTTCCTGTCACCGGTCCATCGCTCATGCGTCTGCTCGTGCGTCTGTCACTGGTCTGTTGCTGGTCTGTCACTGGTCTGTTGCTGGTCTGTCACTG